>Ga0105095_10000213_pt1 | contig 26358 bp, 23 predicted proteins | sample PPLLak2March2015_2_FD_79180 | JGI IMG/M metagenome (GOLD analysis project Ga0105095, IMG submission 79180) | Freshwater sediment microbial communities from Prairie Pothole Lake near Jamestown, North Dakota, USA - PPLs Lake P8 Core (3) Depth... | ecosystem: Environmental > Aquatic > Freshwater >...
GAGTTCGCGCCCGGGTCAACCGCGCGGGGAGAGTGTACCAAGGTCGCCGCTGTTCTCGCGGGGGATCTTGCCGCGCCCGAGCCACCGCCCTTGACGGGCCCGCCGCTTCTGCGGAAGATACCGCGCGGAGGAACCCGGACATGGCCGAAGAGATCGCCTGGCTCTCCGCCGTCGACCTGCTCGCGCGGTTTCGCGCGCATCTCTCGAGTTCCAGCCTGTTCGACCCGCCGGGCGGTGTGCTGGTGGGCGTGAGCGGCGGCTCCGACTCGCAGGCCCTTCTCCATCTCCTTCACGCCGTGCGAGCCGAGGCGCATCTCGACCTCGCGGTCGGGCACGTCGACCACGGCGTCCACCCGCGGAGCGGTGAATGGGCATCACTCGTGGCCCGCGCGGCGGACCGGCTCGGACTGCGCTTCCATGTGGAGCACCTCAGCCTCGGCGCGGAGGCCTCGGAAACGGCCGCGCGCGTGGCGCGGTATGCGGTGCTCCGCCGGATGCAGCAGGCCACCGGGGCCCGGTACTTGGCCACCGCCCACCACGCGTCCGACCAGGTCGAGACGGTGTTGTATCGCTTCCTCAAGGGCTCCGGCACCGCAGGGCTGGCGGGGGTTCCCGCCCGCGGTCCCCAGGGCCTGCGTCGTCCCTTGCTCCCGTTCACGCGGGAGGAACTCCGTCGCTGGGTTTCTGCTGAAGCGCCGGACCTGGAGCTGGTTGATGACCCGGCGAATGCGGACCTGCGCCACGACCGCGTCTGGGTCCGCGGCGCGTTGCTGCCGCTGCTGCGCGAGCGAATGCCGGATGTGGACCGCACGCTCGGGACGGGTGCCAGGCATGCCGCGGCGGAACGACTGGCATGGGAGGCGCTTGCCCGGACCGACCCCGCGCTCGCGCTCAAGCGCGGGGAGGGCGTGACGGAGGTTGAACGGGGGCCGTTCTCGCGGTATGATAACATGTTGTCCGACGCAATCTTGCGGGCCGTGTGCCGGCTCGCGGGCTGTCGGCCCCGACACCAGCGGATCGATGCCCTGAGGGAGTTCGTGCAGCGGGCTCCGAGCGGCCGACGGTTGGACCTCGGGAGCGGGTGGACCGCCGAGACGGTATTCGGGCGGATCCGGCTGCTCGCACCGGACGCCGTGGAAGCCGATGTGCGCGCGTCGGCGGGCGCCGTGTTGTGGGGCGGAGGCGATTCGGGCGAAGCGACGTGGGAGGCGTGGGGTATCACGTGGCGGCGCGAGCCTGCCTCCCGAAGCGAGCGTCGTTCCTGGACCACGTGGGTGCGCGGCGAAGGCGGCGAGGTGCGGAGTGTCGGGCCGGGCGATGCGATGTCGCCGCTCGGGGGAATCGGCCGGCGCCCCGTGCGGCGTCTGCTCATGGAAGCGCGCGTTCCCCGGACGGAGCGGGCCCGGCATCCGGTGTTCGTGTGGGATGGGCGCGTGTTCTGGATTCCCGGCGTCTGCCGCGGCAACGAGGCGGTGCCCGGGCCGGGTGAACCGGCAGTGAGGCTCGATGTACGCCGAATCGGAAGTCCTTAGCCGCACCGGAGGCCGCGAGGTCGCCGGGATCGTGTTCGACGCGGAGACGATCGCGGCCCGGGTCGCGGATCTCGGACGGGAGATCACGGCGCACTACGTGACCGGCGATCTCCTCGTGGTGGGGTTGCTGAAGGGGAGCTTTATCTTCATGAGCGACATCGTCCGGGCAATCCGGCGGCCCCACCAGGTCGATTTCCTGGTGGCGTCGTCCTACGGCAGCGGCACGACGTCGAGCGGGCAGGTCCGGTTGGTGTACGATCCGGCAACGGCGTTGGCGGGCCGCCACCTGCTGCTCGTGGAGGACATCGTCGATTCAGGGACGACGCTGAACCGCCTGGTGCGGCTGTTGCGCGAGCGCGGTCCGCTGAGCCTGGAGATCTGCGCGCTCCTCCACAAGCGGCTGGCGCCGCGGCTGGAGCTGGAGCCCCGGTTCCTGGGGTTCGACGCGCCCTCCCGGTTCCTGGTGGGATATGGCCTCGATCACGCGGAAGATTTCCGGCATTTGCCGTTCATCGCAAGCTTGAGAGTAGACTGATGACCGAACGTCCGTCGCCCAACCGCAAGGTCAACTGGAGCCAGGCGAGCCGCACCGCGGTGTTCTGGCTCCTGGTGATCCTCCTGCCGGTGGCGTTCTACCAGATCATCGGATCGAGTCGCGAGGAGTTCACCGAAGTCCCCTATACGACCTTCAGTTCCGAGCTGGAGCGCGACAATGTGGTCGAGGTGGAGATCACGAGCGGCCAGCTGGTGCGGGGGGAGTTCAAGCAGGGGGTGCTGGTGGACGGCACGCGGATCACGCGGTTTCGCGTGCTGCTCCCCGTGCAGAACTCGGAGAAGCTGCTCGAGCGGATCGAGGCGAAGGGCATCCCGATCCACGCCCGCGAGCCGAAAACGCCGTTCGGCACGGTGTTCATCAACCTGCTGCCGTGGGTCATCCTCATCGGCCTCTGGCTGTTCTTCTTCCGCCAGGTCCAGGCGGGTGGCAATCGCGCGTTCTCCTTCGGCAAGTCGAAGGCCAAGCTGCTGACGGGCGACACGCCCAAGGTCACGTTCGCGGACGTTGCGGGGTGCGACGAGGCCAAGGTCGAACTGCAGGAGATCATCGAGTTCCTGCGCGACCCGCAGAAGTTCCAGCGGCTGGGCGGACGCCTGCCGAAAGGCGTGCTGCTCGTGGGACCCCCGGGCACCGGCAAGACCCTGCTGGCGCGCGCCGTGGCCGGCGAAGCGGCTCGGCCGTTCTTCTCGATGTCCGGCTCGGACTTCGTGGAGATGTTCGTGGGGGTCGGCGCGTCGCGGGTGCGCGACCTGTTCGAGCAGGGCAAGGCGCACGCGCCGTGCATCATCTTCATCGACGAGATCGACGCCGTGGGCCGGCACCGGGGCGCGGGCCTCGGCGGCGGGCACGACGAGCGGGAGCAGACCCTCAACCAGCTGCTCGTGGAGATGGACGGGTTTGAGTCGAACGAGGGCGTGATCCTGATCGCCGCGACGAACCGGCCCGACGTCCTGGACCCCGCGCTGCTGCGCCCGGGGCGGTTCGACCGGCAGGTGGTGGTGGACATGCCCGACGTCCGCGGGCGCGAGGCCATCCTCAAGGTGCACGCGCGGGACAAACCGCTCTCGCGGGACGTGCGGCTCGACGTCATCGCGAAGGCCACCCCCGGGCTCGCCGGGGCGGACCTCGCGAACATCGTGAACGAGGCGGCCCTGCTCGCGGCCCGGCGCGCCAAGCAGCAGGTCGAGATGCTCGACATCGAGGACGCCAAGGACAAGGTCATGCTCGGCGTCGAGCGGAAGAGCATGGTCCTGTCGGACGAGGAGAAGAAGCTCACCGCGTACCACGAGGCGGGACACGCCATCGTGAGCCTGCGCGTGCCGGGGCTCGATCCCGTGCACAAGGTCACGATCGTGCCCCGCGGGCGGGCGCTGGGCATCACCTTCTCGCTGCCCGAGGAGGACCGGCACAACTACACGAAGGAGTTCATCGTGGGGCGCCTGGCCATGTCGTACGGCGGGCGCGTCGCCGAGGAGCTGATCTTCGGCCCCGCGAAGGTCACCACGGGCGCGGCCCAGGACATTCAGCAGGCCACCGAGCTGGCGCGCCGCATGGTGACCCAGTTCGGCATGAGCGACGTGATCGGGCCCATCGCGGTGGGCGATCGGGAGCAGCAGATCTTCCTCGGCCGGGAGATCATGCAGCGCCACGAGGTGTCCGAAAAGACCGCCGAGATCGTGGACGCCGAGGTCAAGCGGGTGCTCGACGAAGCGCTCCGGAGGGCACGCGGGATCCTCGAAGGGGACATGCCGCTGCTGCACGCCATGGCCCAGGCGCTGCTCGATCGGGAAACGCTCGACCGGGAGGAGGTGGCGCTGCTCGCGAAGGGCGGGGTGCTGCCGCCCAAGGCGCCGTCGGCGGTCGCGCCGGCGACGGGCAAGCTCCCGGCCGAGCGCCCGGCCTCCGGTGAGCGGAGCCCGGTGCTCGGCTCCCCACCGCCCGAGCCGGCTGGCGCGTGAAGCTGACCCCGCTCGCGCCCCGGCCCGCCGCGGTCGCGGAGGGACTGGCGCGTCGGGGGATGCCCGCGACGCAGGCGCAGGCGGCCGCGGCCGGCCTGGCGCCGGCCGCCGTCATGATCGACGAGGTCCCGGCGGACCTGCGCGAGGCCCTCACGCGGACGGCGCGGACCCATGGCGTGGCGTCCCTCAGCGGCGAGGGCTGGGTCTTCCTGGCCGGGGAAACTGCGCGCCTGGCGGGCCTGACCCGGCCCGGTCCGACGGCCGGTCTGCCTGACGACCTCCTCGGCGCGCTCGGAGCCGTCCTGCGGGCGGCGTTCGAGCCGGTCGAGCGGTGGATGACGGCGCGCGGCCCCATTGCGCTGGACGCACCCCGGATCATGGGCATCCTCAACGTCACGCCCGACTCGTTCAGCGACGGTGGACGCTGGCTGGCGCCGGGCGATGCGGCCGCGCATGCCGAACGCCTTCTTGCCGATGGCGCGGATCTGATCGACCTCGGCGCCGAATCCACGCGCCCGGGCCGCGCCACGCCGGTGACCGCGGAAGAGGAGTGGCAGCGGCTCGCCCCCGTCCTCACGGCGCTGGCGCACCGGTACCCGTCGGTGCCGATCAGCGTGGACACGTTCAGGTCGGAGACGGCGGGCCGCGCCCTCGACGAGGGCGCATGGATCATCAACGACGTGTCGGGCCTGCGCCTCGATCCGGCGCTGGCCGACGTCTGCGCGGCGCGGGGCGCGGGACTCGTGGTGATGCACTCGCGGGGGACCCTCGAGGAGTTGGCCACCTACACGCATGCGGCCTATGCAGACCTCATGGCCGAAGTGGCCGCGGAGCTGCGCGAGGCCCTGACACGTGCCGCCGGCCGCGGGGTCGCGGTCGACCGCATTGCCGTGGATCCCGGCTTCGGGTTCGGCAAGCGGCCCGAACAGAACCTCCAGCTGCTCGACCGGCTCGGTGCGCTCCGCTCGCTCGGGTGCGCCATCGTCGTCGGGCCATCGCGCAAGCGGTTCCTCGGCACCGTGACCGGCCGGGAGGTGGGCGAGCGTGACGTGGCCACCGCCGCGGCGTGTGTCGTGGCGTACGAGCGGGGCGCGCAGGTGTTCCGGGTCCACGCGGTGGGCCCGGCTCGCGACGCGCTCCGGGTGGCGCACGCGGCGAGGGATGCCTGATGCCACTCGACCAGCTCCGCTTTCTGGTGCCGGGCCCGCGGGATGTGGTGGAGATCCTGGTCGTCGCCTACCTGATCTACCGGGCGCTGCTGTTCCTCGCCGGGACGCGCGCCCTCCAGATCCTGATCGGGCTCGTCATCCTCGGCATCGTGTACTTCCTGGCGCTCGTGCTCAAGTTCACCATGATCGCCACGCTGCTCGGCGTGGTGTTCACGTACGGCGCGTTCGCGGCGATCGTCGTGTTCCAGCCCGAGCTGCGCCACGCGCTGGCCCGCCTCGGGCGCTCACGCGCGTTCAACCTGTTCGTGTACACCACGACCCAGTCGGCGGCCGACCAGATCGCCGCCGCGGCGGAGCGGCTGTCCCGGGCTGGCACGGGCGCGATCATCGCGATCGAAGGCGAGGTGTCGCTCGACGACTACGTGGAGACGGGCACGGTCATGCGGGCCAGCGTCTCGGGCGAGCTGCTGAGCACGATCTTCACGCCGTACTCCCCGCTGCACGACGGCGCGGTGATCGTCCGGGGTGACGAGATCATCGGCGCGGGCTGCGTGCTGCCGCTCACCCAGTTCCCCGTGACCGACAAGTCGCTGGGCACGCGGCATCGGGCCGCGCTCGGGCTGTCCGAGGAGTCCGACGCGGTCGTGATCGTCGTCTCCGAAGAGACCTCGCGCATCTCGATCGCGCAGGGCGGCCTGCTGAAGCAGGGGGTCGACCCCGCCCAGGTGCGGGACGCGCTCACGAGCCGGCGCAGCGGATCGCTTGCGTTCCGCCGGTCGAGTGGCGAGCCTTCTCCCGCCTGAACCTTCCAGCCCGACATCCATGACGGATTCCAGCATCGACCGGCCCGCCAGTGACCGGCCTCCGTACCTCGCGGCGGCGCTCGTCTTCCTCGTGGTCTTCACGGCGTACCTCGTCACGCTCGCGCCCACCGTGACGTTCTGGGACGCGGGGGAGTTCATCGCCGCGTCCAAGTTGCTGGGGATTCCCCATCCGCCGGGGACGCCGCTCTTCGTGCTGCTCGGCAACGCGTTCGGGCAGCTCATCCCCATCGGTGAGTGGGCGTGGCGGACCAACCTGATGACCGCCGCCTTCAGCGCGGCGGCCGCCGGCTGCGTCTTTCTGGTTGCCTTCCACGCCCTCCGTGGGTGGCGCAGCGAGGAGCCCGCGATCCCCGCCGACCGCCTGTTCGTCTGGGGGGGCGCGGTGGGGGGCGCCATTGTCTCCGCGTTCGTGTTCACGGTCTGGCAGAACTCGAACGAGACCGAGGTCTACATGGTGGCGACGTTCAGCATCGCCGCCATCTGCTGGCTCGCCTGGCTCTGGCGCCGGCACCGGGGCACGATGCGGGCCTCGCACGTGCTCCTGCTCATCGTCTACATCGGCGCCGTCTCGGTAGGCAACCACCTGCTCACCCTGCTCGTGGGCCCCGCCCTGATCGGGTACATCTGGCACGTGCTGCGGACCGAGCCGCTGCCGGGCGAACAGGATAGGCGCGCCGAGTGGGCACAGTGGGCCGTCCTGCTCGGCGTGTGGGCGCTGCTCATCGGCGCGGGGCTCGGCAGCACCACGCTGCTCGCGCTCGGCGGGGTGGTCTTCCTCGCGGCGGCCGTCTACGCGGCCTCCGTGGGCTCGCTCGGGTTTGCCCTCATGGTGTTCCTGGTCGCCGCCGTGGGCGCGTCCACCTACCTGTTCCTCTACATCCGGGCAGGCCTCGATCCGCTGATCAACGAAGCCGATCCATCGACCTGGGACGCGCTGCTGTCGGTGATCCGCCGCGAGCAGTATCCGCCACGGTCGCCGCTCGACAACCCGATCTTCCCGTCGGGGCCGGACAATCCGGGCCGTAACCTGACGATCATCTGGCTGCAGGTGCTCAACTACCTGCAGTACTTCGACTGGCAGTGGGCGAATGGACTGGCCACCACGAACTCGGTGTTCGCGCCGGCGCGGCTGCCATTCACGCTCGTCTTCACGAGTCTCGGGTTCATCGGCCTCGGGACCCTGTACCGGCGCGACCGGTCGATGTTCTGGCTCCTCCTGGTGCTGTTCCTGACCACCGGCCCGGCGCTCATGGGCTACATGAACTTCAAGCCGGGCTACTCGCTCGGGGCCGGGTGGGAGCTGTTCCCGAACGGTGACCAGCACGAGGTCCGCGACCGCGACTACTTCTTCACGGTGTCCTTCCAGGCCTGGGGGCTGTTCGCGGGCATCGGACTCGCCGCCCTCGGCCGCACCCTGCGCGAGCGCCTGGGGTGGGCCTCGGCGGCGGGCCGGGCCGGGGCGGTGGCGCTCCTCGCGGTGGCGCTGGTGCCGCCGGCGCTGAATTTCACCGCGGCGAGCCGCCGGCACGGACCGGCCGTCACGCTGGCCCGCGACTTCGCGTACGACCTGCTGCAGTCGGCCGAGCCGTACGGCGTCATCTTTACCAACGGGGACAACGACACGTTCCCCCTCTGGTGGGCGCAGGAGGTCGAAGGCATCCGGCCGGATGTGTCCGTCGTCAACCTGTCGCTCGGGAACACCGACTGGTACTTGCGCCAGTTGCGCGACAATCCCGTCCGGCCGTTCGACCCGGCCCAGGCGCCGTGGTTTGCCGACCGCGCGCCGGCGACGCCTCCGCCGCCGGTCGTGTCGTGGACGGACGAGCAGATCGACGCGCTCTACCCGCAGCTCACGAACCGGGCGTTCGTGTTCCGGGCTGGTCGGGTGACGCGCACGTTCCCCGAAGGAACGCCGCTCTACGTCAAGGACGTGCTGATGATGCGCGTCATGCAGGAGAACGCCGGGCGGCGGCCGATCTACTACTCGGTGACGGCGGGGAGCGGCAACTGGCTCGGGCTGGCGCCGGACATGTCCAACGAGGGGCTCGTGCTCCGGGTGCACATCGACGAGGCACCCGACTCCGCCGCGCTCGTGGCCGGCAGCGTGCTGGGCGTGCCGGTCAACGTTCCGCGCACCGACACGCTGGTCAACCGCGTGTACCGGTATTCAGGGCTGTTCGAGGTCGATTCGCTGGATCTCGAGCCCACCACGCGCAACATCGCGCTCAACCTCAGCCTGCCGTTCCTGGCGCTGGGGCAGGGGTTCGAGGTGCGGGGCGACCGTGCGCGGGCCGTGGAGAGTCTCAGTAAGGCCTACCACCTGGCGCCGAACCCCGACCTCCGGATGGTCCTCGACGCCCTGCGGCTGGCACCACCGGTGTTCGCGGACACCGCCGTGGCCGACTCGGGCCGTTGAGGTTGGCTTGTAAGGCCCGCTAAGTCTCGGTAAGATAACAGGCTATGACCGTTGAGGGCCTTGCCCAACGCGTGGCCCGCGTGCGGGAGGAGATCGCCCGGGTGCAAGCCGCCCACGGGCTGTCGCAACCGGTGGCCATCGTCGCGGTCACGAAGGGGCATCCTGCGTCCGCTGCGGAGGCGGCCGCCCGCGCGGGGCTTGCGGACGTCGGGGAGAACCGGGTGCAGGAGGCCCTCGAGAAGATCGCGGCGGTGGGGACGCCGGTGCGGTGGCACCTGATCGGCCACCTTCAGACGAACAAAGCGAGGTTCGTCCCGGGCCGGTTTGCCCTGGTGCATTCGCTGGACTCGCCGCGGTTGGCGGAGGCGTTGAGCCGCGCGGCGGTGAAGGAGGCGACGGCCGTTCCCGTGTTGGTGCAGGTGAACGTGGCGCGGGAGCCGCAGAAGGGCGGGTGTCCCCGGGAAGATGCGCCGGCGCTCGTCGCGGCGTGCACGGGACTCCCGGGACTCGCCGTGCGCGGGCTCATGACGATGGCGCCCTTCACGGACGACACGGGCGTCCAGCGCCGGGTGTTCGGGGAACTCCGGGAGTTGCGGGATGCCCTCGCGACGCCGGCCTGCCCGCTGGCGGAGCTGTCGATGGGCATGAGTGGGGACTATCCGGCGGCCGTTGCCGAAGGGGCGACGATGCTGCGGCTCGGCACTGTGCTGTTCGGGGAGCGTACGGGATGAAAGACGAGTTTCGGCTGACTCCGGTGGATGTGCGTGCCCAGGAGTTCGCGCGCATGGCGTTCGGCTACGACCGCGCGATGGTGGACGACTTCCGGGACCGGATGGCGAACGAACTGGAACGGCTCCTCAAGGAGCGCCAGAGTCTCGAGGAGCGCGTGCAGGGCCTGCGCGAGCAGCTCAAGGTGTTCCGGGAGCGGGAGAAGGCGCTGAACGACGCGCTCGTGGCGGCCCAGCAGGTGCGGGCGGACACGGAGCGGCTCGCCCAGCAGGAGGCGCAGCTCGTCGTGCAGGGGGCCCGGCTCGAGGGGGAACGGCTGCTGGCGGAGGCCCGGGAGGCCGAGCGCGACGTGCGACGCGACACGGAGGAGGCCCACCGGCACTTCAGCGCCTATCTGGCCGCCTACCGGCATCTGCTCGAGCGCGCGCTGGGTGAAGTGGACGCCCTCGCCACTCACGAGCGCGACGGAAGCCCGCCGACCGAGGCGTCATGACGGGGCGCGTCCTCCCCGTGACTGTTGCACCGCGGCGCACGTACCGCCACCGGGTGGAGCCGCTGCGCTGATGGGCTACCCGCCGCTCAACTACCCGACCGCGGACGCGCTGGAGCGCGACCTGCTGGAGCTCTGGAAGCGCGAGGCCCTGTTCCGGCAGACGCTCGAGCGCGGCCGGAATGGCGAGCCGTTCGTCTTCCACGAGGGTCCGCCCACGGCGAACGGCCGGCCCGGCATCCATCACCTGTTCGCGCGCACCATCAAGGACCTGATCTGCCGCTACCAGGCCATGCGCGGGCGCCAGGTGACGCGGATCGCGGGATGGGACACGCACGGGCTGGCCGTCGAGATCGAAGTGGAAAAGGCCCTCGGGATCTCGGGCAAGGCCGACATCGAGCGCTACGGCGTGGCGGAATTCAACCGCCGGTGCCGGGAGAGCGTCTTCACCTACAAGGGTGAATTCGAGGCGCTGTCGGAGCGGATCGGCTACTGGCTCGAGTACGACCGCGCGTACGTGACGTACACGAAGGAGTACATCGAATCCGTCTGGTGGCTCCTGGCCCAGCTGCACGAGCGCGGACTGCTGGTGGAGGGGCACAAGGTGCTGCCGTACTGCCCCCGCTGCGGCACCGTGCTGTCGAGCCACGAGCTGGCGCTGGGCTACGCGACGCACCACAGCCCGTCCATCTACGTCCGCTTCCGCCTGACCGCCCCCGCCGCCGACGGACGGCCGCGGCATCTGCTGGTGTGGACCACCACGCCGTGGACGCTGCCGTCGAACGTCGCGGTGGCCGTCCATCCAGATCTCGTCTACGTCGAGGTGGACGTGGACGGCACCCGGCTCATCGTGGAGCGGGGGATCGCGGAGTCGAAGGCCGTCCCGGGGGCGACGCACGGCAAGCGGCTCGGGGAGTTCCCCGTGCTCGACACGTTCCCGGGGCGGGATCTGGTGGGCCTCGCGTACCACCAGCTGATCGATGCGGTGCGGGTGGATCCGGCGCGGGCCTTCCGGGTGGTGGCCGGGGAGTTCGTGACCAGCGAGGAGGGCACCGGCCTCGTCCACATCGCGCCGGCGTTCGGCGCCGACGATTACGCCGTGGGCCAGCGTGACGGGCTCGATTTCGTGAACCCGGTGGACCCCACGGGACGCTTCGCGGGCACCGGATGGGAGGCGATCAACGGCCGGACGGTGTTCGAGGCCAACCCGGTCATCGCGCAGCGCCTGGCGGACGAGGCGAAGCTGTTCGGGCGCTACGAGCCCGCGGGCTACGAGCACACGTATCCGTTCTGCTGGCGCTGCGATTCCCCGCTCATCTACTACGCGCGCCGCTCGTGGTTCATCCGCACCACCGCGTATCGCGACCGGATGCTGGCCATCAACCGCGAGGTCCGGTGGCATCCGCCCGAGGTGGGGACGGGGCGGTTCGGCGAGTGGCTGGAGAACAACATCGACTGGGCGCTCTCGCGGGACCGGTACTGGGGCACGCCCCTCCCGGTCTGGCGCTGCGAGCGGGACGAGACGCACCTCACGGTGATCGGCTCGTATGGCGAGCTGGCGGACCGGCTGGGCGCGCCCCTGGGGGACGACTTCGACCCCCACAAGCCGTCCGTGGACGAACTCGTCTTCGCGTGCGGCGTGTGCGGCGGCCGGATGCGACGGGTGCCGGAGGTGATCGACGCCTGGTTCGACTCCGGCGCCATGCCCATGGCCCAGTGGCACTGGCCGTTCGAGCACGACGCCGAGTTCCGGCGCCATTTCCCGGCGGACTTCATCTGCGAGGGGCTCGATCAGACGCGCGGCTGGTTCTACTCGCTGCTGGCGATCGCCACCGGCCTGTTCGACGGACCCGCGTACCGGCACGTGATCGTGAACGGTCTCGTGCTCGACGCGGATGGCCGGAAGATGTCCAAGCGCCTCGGCAACGTGGTGGACCCGTGGAAGGCCGTCGAGCAGCACGGGGCGGACGCGGTCCGGCTCTACCTGCTGGGCTCGAGCCAGGTGTGGCTGCCCAAGCGGTTCGACCCGGCCGCCGTCACGGAGGTCGCGGGCGGGTCGCTCAACCGCCTGCGGAACACCTACGGGTTCTTCGCGCTCTACGCGGAGGACTGGCAACCCGAGCTGGCGCCGCCGGTGGAGACGCGCCCCCTGGTGGACCGGTGGTTGCTCGACCGGGTCGAACGGCTCGTGCGCGACGTCACCGCGGCGTGGGACGCCTTCGACGTGACGACCGGCGTCCGCGCGCTGCTCGACTTTGCCGATCAGGACCTCTCGAACTGGTACGTGCGCATCAACCGGGGGCGGTTCTGGGCGCCCGACGCGGCGGCGGACCCGGCGGCGCTCGCGACCCTCCATGAGGCGCTGGTGACGCTGTGCCGGCTGCTGGCGCCGGCCGCGCCGTTCGTGAGCGACGCGCTGCACCGGCGCCTCACGGGCACGTCCGTGCACCTGGCCCCGATGCCCCGGCCCACCGCCGCGGAGCCGGATGCGGGCCGCGCCGCCGCCATGGACGCGGTGCGCCGGCTGGCGACCCTGGCGCGGGCGGCGCGCGATCAGGCCGCGCTGCGCGTGCGGCAGCCGCTGGCGCGCATGCGGATCGCCGTGCCGGCGGCGCTGCGCGACGGCCTGCTCGGAGCGCTGCTCGACCTGCTCGCGGCCGAGGTCAACGTGCGCGAGATCACGTTTGCCGACGACACCGAGCTCGTGCGGCTGCGGGGGAAGCCGAACTTCCGGACGCTGGGCAAGGTCTACGGCAAGGCGACGCCCGCGGCCGCCCGCGTCGCGGAATCGCTCGATCCGGACGCGCTGCGCGCGCTCGAGGCCGGCCGGGAGGTGGTCCAGGAGCGGCACGACGGCACCTTCCGGTTCCGCCCGGAGGATGTCGTGGTGGAGCGCGAGGTCATCACCGACTGGCTCGTGCAGAGCGAGGGGCCGTTCGTGGTGGCGCTCGATCCCGTCGTCACCCCGGCATTGCGGGAGGAGGGCCTGGCGCGCGAGGTGGTGAACCGGATCCAGCGATTCCGCAAGGAGGCTGGGTATGCATACACCACCCGTATTATCTTAAGCGTTTCGGGTGATCCGGAGATCGAGGCGGCGACCAGGGTGCACCGCGGAGTGATCGCCGAAGAGACGCTGGCCCGCCTGGTCGAGATCGGGCGCACGCTCGATCCGGCGGATCTGCGGGAAACCACCGAGATCGATGGCCGCCCGGTCGTGATCGCCCTCCGGCGTCACGGGACGGCCGACCCGGCGTAGCCGGGCGACCCAGACGGAGAGACGATGAACAAGAAGCAATTGAGTCACCTGGAGAAGCGGCTCCTGGAAGAGCGCGCGCGGGTCATGAAGGAGCTCGGGATCTACGAGAAGTCCTTCGCGGGCACGCTCCAGTCGGCGGACGGCGACCTCTCCTCCTACTCGTTCCACATGGCGGATCAGGGCACCGACGCCATGGAGCGCGAGAAGGAGTTCCTGTTCGCCTCCAAGTAGGGCCGCTACCTCTGGCATGTCAACGAGGCACTGCGACGGCTGTACCAGTCGCCCGAGACGTTCGGGCAGTGCCAGGAGTGCGGCGAGCCGATCGCGTTCGAACGGCTCGACGCGCTGCCCCATGCCCGGCTCTGCATCAAGTGCAAAGCAAAGGAAGAGGATGGCGACCAGCGACGCTAGGCGCGCGCTCTTCTGGAGCGTGCTGGCGGCGGTCGTGGCGGCCGACGTCATCACCAAGCTGATGGCGGTCGCCTGGCTGAGCCGCGCCCCCCTCCGCCTGGCGGGCGAGTGGCTGAGCCTCCGGCTCGTGTACAACCCGGGGGCCGCGTTCGGCATCCACGTGGGCGGCTACTCCCGGGTCGTGTTCACCGTGCTGGCCCTCGTGGCCCTCGTGGTGCTCGGTACCATGGTGCGCCACACGCGGCCCGGCCAGTCCCTGCGCCTCGTGGCGCTGGCCCTCGTGTGCGGCGGGGCGGTGGGGAACCTCATCGACCGGCTGCGCAGCGGTCGTGGGGTCGTGGACTTCATCGACGTGTGGATCGGGTCGTTCCACTGGCCCACCTTCAACGTCGCCGACATGGCCGTGAGCTGTGGGGCGGCGACGCTCGCGCTCGTGCTCTGGCAGGAGGGCAAGGACGGTGAGCGGGCCACCCCGCGCGCCGACGCCGCCGAGCTCTCGCCCTGATTCCCCCGAGCCCACCGGCGCGGTCCGAACGCTCAGCGTCCTGACCGCCGCCACGGAGCGGCTCGACCGGTTTCTCGCCGATCAACTCGGCCTGTCCCGCACGCTCGCCGCGCGGCTCGTCGCGGAGGGCGCCGTGCTCGTGAACGACGCGCCGGCGCGCGCGAGCCGGACGCTTGCCCGCGGGGACCGGGTGGCCGTGACCATGCCGGGCGCCGTGGCCACGCACCGCGAGATCGCGCCGTGGGATGCTCCCCTGGTGGTGGTGTACGAGGACGACGACCTGCTCGTGCTCGACAAGCCGGCGGGCATGGTGGTCCACCCCGCCCCGGGGCACTGGCAGACGACGCTGGTCAACGCCCTCGTGGCCCGCGGGGTCACGCTGTCGTCGGGCGAGCGGGGACGGCCCGGGATCGTCCACCGGCTCGACCGCGACACCTCGGGCCTGCTCGTGGTGGCGAAGCACGACGAGGCCCACCGCCGGCTCGCGCGGGCGCTGGGACTGCGGCGGATCGAGCGGGGCTACGCCGCGCTCGCGTGGGGGCACATCGAGGCGGCCCGCACGGTCGAGGCGCCGATCGGGCGCCATCCCCAGGACCGCAAGCGGATGGCCGTGATCGCCTCCGGCCGCGCCGCGCGCAGCCACGTCGAGCCGGTCGCCCGCTTCGCGGTCTGCGACCTGCTTCGGGTGCGGCTCGCCACCGGCCGCACGCACCAGATCCGGGTGCACCTCGCGCACATCGGTCACCCCGTGGTGGGCGACCCCGTCTACGGCGGCGGCGGGAGCAGGCGGATGACCGGCGCGTCGGCTGTGACGGCCCGCGGGCTCGAAACCGCAGCGCCCCGCCAGGCGCTGCATGCCGCCCACCTGGCATTCGCGCACCCGCGTACCCGCGCGTGGCTCGAATTCCGGTCGGAGTGGCCGGCCGACCTCGGGCCCGCGCTCACCGCCGCGGGAGGCGGTGACAGCGCGCTTGCAGGCCCCTCACCCCTGGACTATCTTGGCTTCTTTAAATAACATGGCCGACTTTTCCGCCCGCCTGTTGCTGGTCCGAGCGGCAGATACCTTGGTGGCCATCGAGGCGACCGCGGTGCGCGAGATCCTGTCGCCCCCCCCGGTCACCCGAATTCCGGGAGCCCCGGCCGCCGTGCTGGGGGTGATCAACGTGCGGGGCGAGCTCGTGACCCTGGTGCACGGGCGGCGGCTGCTGGGCCGGGATGGGGAACTCCAGGGACCTGGCGACGGCACGCCGCTGGTCCTGCTGGCGTGGGGCGGGATGGGGGTGGCCATGGCGGTGGACGAAGTGGTGGATCTCGTGCCCGCCGGCGACGTGGTGCTGACGCCGCGCGAGGAGCTTCCAGGGATCGATCCGCGGCTGGTTCGCGCCGTCGGCATGCACGCCGGCCGCTCGTTTCTCGTGCTCGATCTCGATGCTCTGTTCCGGCCGCTCCTCGCGGCCTAAGGAGGGCGTGTGAGCCAGACGGTGCTGGTGTGCGACGACGCGATCTTCATGCGCACGATGATCTCGGACATCCTGGCGCAGGCGGGCTACGAGATCGTCGGCGAGGCGGAAACCGGCGTGCAGGCCGTCGAGCGATACAAGCAGCTCAAGCCCGATCTGGTGACCATGGATATCGTCATGCCCGACCTCGGCGGCATCGAGGCCGTCCGCGAGATCGTCAAGTTCGATCCCGCCGCACGCATCCTGATGTGTTCCGCCATGGGGCAGCAGGCGCTCGTGGTGGAGGCGATCCAGGCCGGGGCACGGGACTTCGTGGTCAAGCCGTTCCAGCCTTCCCGCGTGCTCGAGGCCGTCCAGCGAGTTCTCGGCTAGTGCCGTTCCAACTTGTTGGCGCTAGCGTTCCCGCTTGGGCAAACCGTGGGCGGAACAAGTTGGAACGGTACTAGCATGGACCTGTCGCAGTACACGGAACTCTTCCGCGCCGAGACGCGGGACCACCTCACCACGCTGAACCGGCTGCTGCTCGAATGGGAGCAGCAACCCGATCGGCCCGAGCCGGTGGCCGGCATCTTCCGCGCCGTCCACACCGTCAAGGGCATGGCCGCGACGATGGGGTATGCCCGGGTGGCCGATCTTGCCCACCGGGCCGAGACCCTGCTCGACTTGCTGCGCTCCAGCGGACGCGCGGTGACCGAGGACGAGCTCGAGGTCCTGTTCCGGACGGCGGATGCCATCGAGGCCCTCGTCGAGGCTACCGTCACGGGCCGCGAGGGGGAGGTGGACCTGACGCCGCTCCTCGGCGAGCTCGATGCGGTCGCGACGCGGCGCGCGCCCGCGGAGCAGCCGGGTCGGCGGCGACGGATCTCGTTCGTCGCGCTCCCGGCAGGCGCCGGCCGGAAGGTCGAGGTGCAGCTCCGAGCCGACTGCGCGCTCAAGGGGGCGCGCGCGCTGCTGGTGCTGAAGCGCGTCGAGCGCCTCGGCACGGTGCTCGGCGTGGAGCCCGCCCCGGCCGCGCTCACCGGCGATGAATTCGACGGCCGGTTCGCCTTCCGCCTGGAATCGCAGGCGCCTGACGAGCGGGTGGAGTCGGAAGTGCGCGCCGCGGGAGATGTTCAGGGCCTGACGATCGAGGCGCCCGCGGCTGCGGGCGCCGGCGAAACCACCGACCGGGAAGCGGGCCGGAGCCGCCACATCCGCGTGGATCTCCGCCGCCTCGACATGCTCATGAACGTGATCGGCGAGCTGGTGGCGGCCCGCGGACGTCTCGAGCACCTCTCGCAGGCCCGCCGGGATCCGGAGCTCGCCGACGGCGTGGCCGTCTTCTCGGGCCTCACCCGGCGGCTCCAGTCCGAGATCCTCGCGGCGCGCATGACGCCGGTGTGGCAGGTGTTCGACCGGTTCCCCCGGCTCGTGCGAGACCTCAGCCGGCAACTCGGCAAGCAGGTGCAGTTCCGCGTGGAAGGCAAGGAGATCGAGCTGGATCGCGCGATCCTCGACGAGATCGGCGATCCGCTCGTGCACCTGCTCCGCAACGCCGTCGATCACGGGATCGAGGGCCCGGAGGAGCGTACGGCCCTGGGCAAGCCGCCAGCCGGGCAGATCACGCTCGCCGCGATGCGCGACCGGGAAACGGTCGTGATCATCGTGTCGGACGACGGGCGGGGAATCCGCCGCGACCGGATTCTCGAGGAGGCCAAGCGGCGGGGCGTGGTGGACCCTCACGCCTCGGCCATTCCCGACGACCAGCTGCTGCGCGTGCTGGGCCGCTCGGGGTTCAGTACCGCGGGAGCGGTGTCGGCCGTGTCCGGGCGCGGGGTGGGTGTCGACGTGGTGCTCACGCGCCTGCGGGAGCTGGGGGGCTCGGTGGAGGTGCGCAGCGAGGCGGGGCAGGGCACCACGTTCACCCTGCGCCTGCCGCCCACGCTCGCCATCGTCCGCGCGCTCCTGGCGCGGGTGGGCAGCGAGCGGTACGCGCTCCCGCTCACGCACGTCGCGGAGACGGTGGAGCTCGACGGCGCGCGGGTGACCGCCTACGAGGGCCGCGACGCGCTGCTGCTGCGCGACGAGCTGCTGCCGCTCGTGCACCTGCGCGACGTCCTCGCGATCGAGGGGGACGCGCCCCCGGCGCGGCGCCCCGTGGTGGTCCTGCAGGTCGGCGACCGGCGGACGGGCCTCGTCATCGACCGGATGGAAGGACAGCAGGAGATCGTGGTGAAGGCGTTCACGCCGCCGCGGGGGACGCTGCCCGTCTTCAGCGGCGCCACCGTGCTGGGCGATGGCGAGCCGGTGCTGATTCTCGACGCGGGTGGCCTGGTCTAGCCGGGGGAGGCTCCATGGACGACGTGCGGGACCTGAAGGACCTGCAGCTCGACGCGCTCAAGGAGGTGGCCAACATCGGCGCGGGCCACGCCGCCACCGCGCTATCGCAGCTCACCGAGCGGCGGATCATGATCAGCGTGCCCGAGATCGAGATCACCCGGCTCGAGGACGTGCCCGCGACGTTCGGCGATCCCGAGGCCGTGGTGGCGGCGGTGCTGATGCACGTGCTCGGGGACCTCACCGGGCGGACCCTGCTGCTCATGCCGGAGGAGAACGCGCGGCTGCTGTGCGACCTGCTGCTCCGCCGGGCGCCGGGCACCTCGACCGTCATCGGCGAGCTCGAGGCGTCGAGTCTCAAGGAGGCGGGCAACATCCTCGCGGGCGCGTACCTGAACGCCCTGTCGGACTTCATGGGGATGATGCTGCTGCCTTCCGTGCCGAGCCTCGTGGTGGACTTGTCCGGCGCGGTGCTGACGACGGCGTTCCTCAATTTCGGTCAGGACCGGGACTTCGTGTTCTGCGTGGAGACGAACTTCCACTTCAGCGAAGCGGACCGCGCCCTGACCGGGCACTTCCTGCTCCTGCCCGACCTGGCCTCGCTCCGGGCCATCTTCGAGGCGATCCGCCTCACCTGACCGATGGCCGGCGCCGGCATCTCCGCCCGCGAGCGGGAGGTCCTCCGCTCCTTCACCCGCCGGATCGACACGTCGGATCCGGGGGCGCACAACAATCTGGGTGTGCTCTACTACCAGAAGGGCCTGGTGGACGAGGCGGTCGCTGCGTTCACCCGGGCGCTCGATCTCGACCCGAAGATGCTCGTGGCGCAGCGGAACCTCGAGATCGCCTACAAGCAGAGCGGGTACTACGACCGCCGCGTGACCGAGCTGCGGGAACGGCTGCGCGCCAATCCGGCCGACGCCGAGGCCCGCTGGGAGCTGGGACGCGCCTACGCCTCCCTGGGCCACTACGAGCAGGCGGTGCGGGAATTCACGGCGCTGCACGAACAGCGCCCCGACGACGTTGCCGCGCTCGTGCAGCTGGGACTCGCGGAGAAGCAGCGCGGCGCCCTCGAATCGGCCACTGGTTGGCTGGAGCAGGCGCGCGCCCGTGATCCGGACAGCGGCGTCCTGCTGCTCTACCTGGGCGAGATCCTCTACAACCGGGGGCTGAACGCGGAGGCCGCCAGCGTCCTGGAGCGCGCGGTGGAGCGCTCGCCGGACAGCGCGGACGCCCACCATCTCCTCGCCTTCGTGTACGGTGACCTCGGGTGGCACGACAAGGCCCGCGACGCCGCGGCCCGCGCGCGGCGGCTCAACCCGGCCATCGCGCGGGTCCAGGCCAACCTGTCGCTCGAACGGTACGCGCCGGGCGGGCGACGGTCCTCGGGCGTCGTGGTGCGCCCCGAGACGCTGCCGGAGATCTCCGAAGGCAAGGCGCTCGCGCACTACAATCTCGGGCTCGCGTTCCGGCAGAAGGGCTATTACGCGGACGCCCTGCGCGAATACCGGCTCGGGCTCGACGCCGGCGAAGACCGCCAGCTGACCCAGCAGGCAATCGCGGAGGTGCAGCTCCTGCGGCGGGACTTCGTCGCCGCCCGGGACCTGTATCTGGCCCTCGCCCGCGAGCAGCCGGACTCGCCGAAGCTCTGGAACGAGCTGGGCGTGGTCTACCACCAGCTCGGGCGGCCCGCCGACGCGGTCGCGGCCTTCGGCCGCGCGCTCTCCCTCGACGAGCGGTACGCGCTCGCGCGCAACAACCTCGCGATCACGCTCGCGCACGCCGGACGCCTGCCCGAGGCGATGGACACGCTGCGCCGCGCGGCCGAAGCCGCGCCCGACCTTCCGGTGCCGCTCCTCAACCTGGCCCTGCTGCTCGCCGGCGGGGGCCAGCACGCGGCGGCGCTGCGCGCCTACCGCACGGTGTTGGAGCGGCACCCGACATCGGCCCCCGCGTGGAACGGCGTGGGGCTCGTGCTGCAGGAGCTGGGACGGACGGAGGAGGCACGCAATGCCTTCGCGCGCGCCGTGGAGGGCGATCCCTCGTCTGCCGAAGCGCACTACAATCTCAGCTTCGCCCTCTCGGCGCTGGGGGACCACGACGGCGCGCTGCGTGCGGTGACCCGCGCGCAGACGCTGGATCCCTATTACGTGCCGCAGAAGCTGCGGCTCACGATCGACCTGCAGTACGAGGATCCGACGATCGCGGTCGCCCCCGAAATCAGCGCGGACGTGCGGATGGGGGAGATGCCGGGAGGCCTGAATCTCGAGCCGGCCGTCCTCGACCAGATCCTGGGCGACCTGAATCGGCCGGCGGAGCCGCGTCCCCGTCCCGCGGGAGGTGACGCCCTCGCCCTGGCGCGCGACTACCTGTCGAAGGGCCTGTTGGAGCTCGCCACGGCCGAGTGCGCGCGGGCGCTCACCCGCGGGGCCGATCAGACCGACGCCCACGTGCTGAGCGGCCAGATCTTCCTCCGACGTGGGCTGTTCGGGGAGGCCCTCGAGCGGTTCCGCAGCGCCCGGGCCTTCGCGCCCGCACGACCGGACGCGTGTCTCGGAGAGGTGCGTGCGCTCCTCGGGCTCGGCCGGGCGGCGGATGCCCTGACCGACGTCCGCGCCCTCACGGCCGTGCTGCCCGACGACCCGGAGGTCCAGCTGGCGGCCGCGGAGGTCTTGCGCGTGGTCGGGGACCCGGCCAGCGCGATCGCCGCGGCGAGGCAGGCGCGGCGCCGGGCGCCGGGCCGCGCGGACATTCCGAAGCTCGAGGGGGACATCGCGCTGGGCACCGGGGATCTCGAGGCGGCCCAGAAGGCGTACGCCGCCGCCCTCCAGATCGACGCGCGCCTCGTGTCCGCCCATGCGGCCCTCGGGCAGGTGCACGAACGGCGCGGCGACGAGGGTGCGGCGGAGGCCGCCTACCGCGCCGCCCTCGCCCGCCTTCCCACGTTCACCGAGGCCGCGGTTGCGCTGTCGCGGCTGCTCTGCCGTACCCGGCGGCCGTCGGAAGCGGTGGCGCTGATCGCCGACCTGCTCCTCGCCAACCCGGCCGACCTCGATGCGCTCTTCGCTCTTGGTCAGGCGCTCGTCGAGGAAGGGCGGCTCGACCAGGCCCTGCACGCGTTCGAGCGATTGCTGGCGTTCGATCCGGACCACGCGGCCACGTACTTCTATCGTGGAATCGCCCTGGCCCGGCTCCGGCGGTACACGGCGGCCATCGCCGCGTGGGAGCATGTGGTGGCGCTGGAGCCCGGCGGGGAGCTGGCGCAGAAGGCGCGCCGCCACGTGCGCACGGCCCAGGACCTGCAGCACATCTTCCAGGGGGAGGCCGCGTAAGGTGGCGATCGAAGGCCCGCTCAAGGAGCTGGGGCTCCACGACGTGTTCCAGCTGCTCGACCTCAGTCGGAAGACGGGGGTCCTGCGGGTGACGTCGCCGTTGCGCCGCAACCAGGGTACGGTCTACTTCGACCGGGGCGCCATCGTGGGTGCGGAGGTCCGGTCCAACCCCCACCCGTTGGGAGAGCAGCTGGTGCGGGGCGGCCGCCTGACCGAAACCGAGCTGGCGATGGTCCGCGACCTTCAGGGAAAGGGTGACCGCCGGCGTCTTGGCGAGATCCTGGTCGAGATGGGGGCGCTCACCCAGCGCGAGCTGGAGCGACAGGTGCGGCAGCAGATCGAGGAGGTCGTCTTCGAGGTCGTGAGCTGGCGCGAGGGCTATTTCTCGTTCACCGAGGGTCCGCTCTCCGATCTGCGCACGGAGGCGGAGATCCGCATTCCGACCGAAGCGGTGCTGATGGAGGGCGCGCGCCGCATCGACGAGTGGTCCCGCATCGAGCGCCACATCCCGCACCTCGGCGTCGTGCCGGGGCTCGCACCGGTGGACGAAGGGGTGCCCGGCGCGCTCGATCTGTTGCCGTCGGAGTGGGAGCTGCTCGCCCTGATCGACGGGGAGCGCGATCTGCGCGGGATCGCGGCCGCCCTCGGCCGGTCCGAGTTCGAGGTCGCGAAGATCGTGTTCGGCCTCGCGACCAGCGGCGTGATCACCCTGCGTGACCCGCAGGCGGGCCGGTCGCCGGATGCGGGGCCCGGGCTCGTGGAACAGTTGGCCCACGTCGAGGCGTTGCTCGAAGGCGGAGAGCTGGAGGCCGCCCGGCTCGAGGCGGAGGCCCTGGCCACGGCGTTCAACGCCGAGCCGACGGCGCATGCCCTGGCGGCCCGGGTGACGCTCGCGGCGGGTCGGTTCCGCGAGGCGGAGGCCGCCGCCCGCCGGGCCCTCGCGCTGGAACCGCTGCTGCCGGAGGGGCATCGCATCGTGGGCGACGCCCTGGCGGGGCAGGGCCGCCTGGCGGAAGCGGCCGAATGGCTGGGCCGGTGGCTCGCGATCGACAAGAAGCGCGGGGAGCCGGAAGCCGGATCGCGGGAGCAGGTCTCGGCGGCCATCGCGGCGGCCCGCACCCTCGAGACGTACCTGCGAGGGCGCCGTGGCTGATCATATCCGGCGCCTGACCGCCGAGCTCGCGCGCGATCCGGCGAGCCTCGCCTTCCTCCAGCTGGGGGAGGCGCTGCGGCTGCAGGGGCAGCTCGACGCGGCCACCCGCGTCGCCCGGGAGGGGCTCGAACGCCACGCGGGGCGCGCCGACGCGCACGATCTCTACGCCCGCATCCTCGCGGACGCCGAGAATCCCGCCGGGGCCCGCCAGAGCTGGGAGCGCGTGCTGACGCTCGCCCCGCGCCACGTGGGGGCGCTGAAAGGCCTCGCCTACCTCGCCTACCAGGACCGCGACTACGATAGCGCGCTCGACATGCTGGAGACCGCGCTGTCGGAGGACCCCGCGGACCAGACCGTCGTGCTCGCCCTGCAGACCGTGCGGGCGGCGGCGGACCGGCAGGACGCGGAGATCCGCCTGCGCACGGGCGCGGACATTTTCGCGGGGATCGAAGGGGCGGAGCATGCCCTGCTGCTGCTCGACATGCGGGGGCTGGTGCTCGGCGGCGTCCTGCGGGACGGTCGTGGACTCGTGGTGTCGGAGGAGGTGGCCGCGTACGTGGCCGGCGCCGCGCAGGAGGCGGAGCGCGCGGCGCGATTGCTGGATCTGGGGCCGTGGGAGTCCCTCGAGTGTGAAGGGCAGGCCGGCCACCTGCACGTGTCGGTGCCCGCACCGGACGCGGTGCTCGTCGTGCGGCGGGACCGGTCGGTCCCCGCGGGCCGGGTCACGCTGCTCGCCCGGAGGGCGGGCGCGGCCGCGCGGGCATGGCTGGAGGCGCAGGGCGGATGATGCCCCGGCGACTGGAAGCGGCCCTCGACCGGATCACCCGCGTGCGGGGAGTGCGCGGCGCGATGCTCGTCTCGCTCGACGACGGGCTCGTGGTTGCGGAATCGCTGATGGAGGGTATCCGCGGCAACGCGGTGGCGGCCCTCGCGGCGTCCCTGGCGACGCGGCTTGGGCGCGCGGCGGGCGCCGCGGGCGCCGGGACGGAGCGGTTCGTCCACCTGGCCGCGTCGCGGGGCGGCCTGCTCCTCATGCCGGCGGTCGAGGGACTGCTGCTGGTCACCCTGACCGATCATCGGGTCAACGTGGGGCTCGCGCGCCTCGAGATGCAGCAGGCCATCGAGGAGCTCGCGTGAAGGCCCGCGTCGTCGAGCCATGGCTCCTGGAGCCGGTGGAGCGGTTCGTGCGGGAAAGCGGGTGCCGCCTGACCCTCATCATGACGCCGGCGGGCCAGGTGCTGGCGCAGTACGGCTTCACGCGGGCGGTGGAGGTGATGTCGGCGGCCGCCCTCGGGGCGGGCATTGCCGCCTCCACCGGGGAGATCGTCCGGATGCTCGCCGAGCCGGCGTTCCAGGCGCTGAACCACCAGGGTGCGTCGCACGGGATCTTCCTGGGGCATTTCGACTCGCCGCGGGGGCCGCTCCTGGCGCTCGTGGTGTACGGCGCCGACACTTCCGTCGGGCTCGTGCAGTTATTCTTCGAGGATTTGGTGACCGATCTCGCGGCGGCGGCCCCGCCCGCGCCGCCCCGCGGGCCGGTGCTGGCGGCCGATTTCGAGCGGGATCTGAACCAGAGCCTCGCGACCCTGTTCCGGTAGACGGTAATGTCGCTCGTCAACTTCACGACCCGAGAGATCACCTGCAAGATCGTCTACTACGGCCCGGGGCGGTCGGGCAAGACGACGAACCTGCAGTACATCTACGGGCGGGTGCCGGACGACCGCCGGGGGCGCATGGTCTCGCTCGCGACCCAGACCGACCGCACCCTGTTTTTCGACTTCCTGCCCATCGAGCTCGGCTCCATCTCGGGGTTCGCAACCCGGTTTCAGCTCTACACCGTGCCGGGGCAGGTGTACTACAACGCCACCCGCAAACTGGTGCTGCAGGGCGCCGACGGCGTCGTGTTCGTGGCGGACTCGCAGGTCCGGCAGCTCGACGAGAACGTCGAGAGCCTGCAGAACCTCCAGGCCAACCTGCTCGAGCAGGGGATTGACGTCCGCACGATCCCCGTGGTGCTCCAGTACAACAAGCAGGACCTGCCGAGCGACCTGATCCTCGCGCCCGAGGAGCTGGACGACCAGCTCAACTTCCGCATGGTGCCGGCCCTTGGCGCGTCGGCCGTCTCGGGAAAGGGCGTGTTCGAGACGCTGCGCGCGATTTCGGAGCGGGTGCTGCGCCGGCTCAGCGAGGAGCAGCCCGCGTGAACGGGACGCTGAACCCGCGCTTCACGTTCGAGACCTTCGTGGTCGGGCCGGCCAACCGGCTCGCGGTGAGCGCCGCCCGCATGGCGTCGGAAAACCCGGGCGCGGCCTACAACCCGCTGTTCATCTACAGCGCGTCGGGCCTGGGCAAGACCCACCTGATCACCGCAGTCGGGGCGCGGGCCCGCGCGCTCAGTCCCGAGCTGCGCGTCGAGTACCTCACGCTGGAGGAGTTCGTCGACGCGTACCACGCCGCCGTGGCGGCGGGGCAGGGCGAGGCGTTCCGCGGCCGGTTTGCCGATGTCGACGTCATCCTGATCGACGACGTCCAGTTCCTGGCGCAGCGGCTGGAAACCCAGGCGGAGCTGCTCCGGCTCGTGACCCAGTTCCTCGAGCAGGAGCACCAGGTGGTGCTGGCGAGCGATCGTCCGCCGCGGGACATCGAGGCGCTGGACGAGCGGCTCATCTCGCAGTTCGCGGGCGGCCTGGTGGTGGACATCGGTCCCCCGGAGTTCGAGAGCCGGCTCGCGATCCTGCGCCGCAAGGCGGAGGAGCGCGGCGTGGACTTCCAGCAGGCGGTGCTGGCGGCCGTCGCGGAGTTCGAGGCGCGCAACGTCCGTGAGCTGCTGGGGCTGCTGAACCGGCTGATCGCGTTCCAGGCCGTCAACGAGGGCGCGCTCACCGTCGAGGGCGCCCGGACGCTGCTCGGACTCGAGACGATGCTCCGGGCGGAGGAGGGGGAAGGGGTGAGGGTGGCGGGAGCGGAGGAGCCCGCGGTGGCGGCGGCGAAGCCGGTGGACGAGTTCGCGGACTTCCTCGATTCGGTCGGCACCGCGCTGGCCCGGCAGGTCGAGGCGTGGCGCAAGCGGCTGCAGGAGACTGCGGAGTACTGGGAGGGACGGGGCTACCGCACGGCCCGGCTCACCGCGCTCCTCTCGGCCGACACGCCGGCGGGAGCGGAGGGGGTCGTGCGCGCCTACGAGGCCGACGTCGAGCGGCTGCAGGCCCTCGAAGCGGAGATGACGTCCCTCGATCCCGGGCGTGCCGGCGACCCGGTGTTCCGCGATCCCGAGCGGCTCGCCGAAGCGGAGGCGATGGTGGGGGGTGCGCGCGGGGGAAGTGGGCCGCTCCCGGGGCCGGCCGCCTCGTACACGTTCGCGCTCTACCTCGAGACCGACAGCAACCGGATGGCGCTCACGGCGGCGCGCGCCGCCGCCGCCCAACCGGGCACCCAGTACAACCCGCTGGTGGTGACGGGGCTGAACGGGGTCGGCAAGACGCACCTGCTCCATGCCATCGGCAACGCGCTCGCCGAGCGGCCGGACGCCGCGGTGGCCTGCCTGTCGGCCCAGCGCTTCCTCGACGACTACGTCGAGGCACTGGACCGGGGCCGCCTCGACGCGTGGCGCGCCCGGTACCGCCGCGCCACGGCGTTCCTGCTCGACGACGTCCAGCTCCTCGCGCTCAAACCCGGATCGCAGGAGGAGCTGTTCCACCTCTTCAACGTCCTGTTCGAGGCGGAACGCCAGCTCGTCTTCACCGCGAGCGGCGCGCCGGGGACGATCGAGGGGCTCGACGAGCGGCTGGTGACCCGTCTGCAGGGCGGGCTCGTGGTGGATCTCCCGCCCGCCGACCGCGACGTGCGCAGCGCGGTGGCGCGGCGCGAGCTGGAAGCCCGGCTCGGCACGCAGGAGGAGGACATCGTCGCCTACCTCGCCGAGCGGCCGGACGCGTCGCTTCACACGCTCGTCGAGACGGTGCAGCGGGTGGCGCAGGAGGTGGAGGGGGCCGGGGACCCCCTCGACCTCGCTTTGGTCCGGCGGGTGGTGGAAGGGGAGACGGGAACGCCGGTGCGGCCGCGGCGGAGCCGCGGGTCGGGCGTGGTGCTCTCCCCGCTCGCCGGCGTCCGCAGCCCCGAGAAAGTGATCTGGCGCTGGCCGCACGTCGGCGAGCGGCTCATCGAGGACTTCCGGTAATGGCCATCAAGGGCAGCCTCAAGGAAGTCTCCCTCCCCGATGTGCTGCAGCTGCTGGCGCTCGGGCAGAAGACC
>Ga0105095_10000216_pt1 | contig 26218 bp, 19 predicted proteins | sample PPLLak2March2015_2_FD_79180 | JGI IMG/M metagenome (GOLD analysis project Ga0105095, IMG submission 79180) | Freshwater sediment microbial communities from Prairie Pothole Lake near Jamestown, North Dakota, USA - PPLs Lake P8 Core (3) Depth... | ecosystem: Environmental > Aquatic > Freshwater >...
AAGGAGGAATTTAAATCGTTTTCAAAATATGATTTTATTCCCGGCGAACAGGTCTTATTTTTCGAAGATTTTTCGCAGGATAATATCGGCGATTTTCCCGCTTTATGGAATACAAACAGCAGCGGTGAAGTAGTAACACTTAATAATTATTCCGGTCACTGGTTTCAATTCGGAAATGACGGAATATTTCTGCCTGATATGAAAAGTGCATTCGGTGAGAATTTTACAATGGAATTTGATCTTGTTTATGCCCCAACAGCGAAAGGCAATTTACCGGATTATCAAATTGAATTTATTTCAGGCAAAAGTGAAGGCGAAACAATTGATGCATATGTACCAGGTGACGGCGGGGTTTCCATAAGCATGGGAGCATACAACAGTTCCGTTTCAGGGTGGAAGAACCAGAATTACGGGGATGTAAGCAACAATAAGGATATTACTGTTTTAAGAAAGAACAAAGACCAGAAAGTACGGGTTTCATTTTCTTTCCAGAAACAAAGAGTCAGATTCTGGTTAAATGAAGAAAAAATTTATGATCTGCCGCGCCTACTTTCTCCCGGACTTATAATTGATCGTATAAGGTTCAGCACAAGAGAAACCGATGATCAAAGACCGTACTTATATATTACAAACTTACGCATCGCTTCAGGTAAACCGGATATGCGAAACAAACTTCTAACGGAAGGTAAACTTGTTACTCATGGAATTTTATTCGATGTAAATTCGGATATTATTAAACCTGAGTCATATGGTACGCTTAAAGAAATAGCCAACGTCTTGAAAGAGAATTCATCGGTCAGAGTACAAATTATAGGGTATACCGACAGTGACGGCGATGAAGCATCAAATTTGGATCTTTCCAGACGCCGGGCTGCGTCTGTTAAAAATTCTTTGAATTCCGAATTCGGAATAGATGAATCAAGAGTGGAAACAGACGGAAAAGGTGAATCACAGCCGGTTTCAGATAACAATTCCCCTGAAGGGAAAGCCAATAACAGGAGAGTAGAATTTATAAAATTATAACTAAGCACAATTATGATTTCTACAGATTAAGAATGTAAAAATTCCGTTTTTAATATTTTTACTGTAGGAATTCGATAATGAATTCCTACAGTGGTTTTCTGCCTTGATTCTCTTTTACTACAGTAAATCCATTACCCAATAAATTTTGCATTAGTCCCTAAAACACTTGCGGTTCAAAAACATTTCCATATTTTAAAGTCTATTAGGGAAACCACTTATGAAACAATTAGTTTTTCCGCTTATCAAACACATTAACAAAAGGAGTTAAAATGGCCGGTACCATAAAACCACATGCCACAGGCAGAGTAGCCAAAGGGGATGTAACAAAACGCGTGGGAATTGAACAAATCGAAGCCCGCGGAATCAATGTAAAAGATTTAATTGAAAAATTAATAGACGCTGCAGGAGCAGAATTCACTACTTATTATTACTACACAATTCTTAGAATGAATCTTGCAGGTCATGAAGATTATAAAGAAATATGTGAAGATGCCAGGCTTGAAGACCGGGCTCATTTCGAATTAATTACACCGCGGATTTTTGAACTCGGCGGTACAATTCCAAAGGATATTAGAGAATTTGCGGACAGAGCAGGATGTCCGGATGCATATTTACCTGATGATCCTACTGCAATCAACATTTTAACCGTTCTCCTTGAAGCTGAACGCTGTGCTATTAGAACCTGGAGTGAAATATGCGATATTACATTTGGAAAGGATTACCGCACATACGATATGGCATCCCGAATCCTTCAGGAAGAGATTGAGCATGAAGCATGGTTCATTGAACTGTTAAGCATGGAAAGGGATGGTGCTGTCAGACCATCGGGACATTTTAGAAGAGGAGAACCTGGAGACGCACCTTATAGCAAAAACAGAGGATTTTATAATCCTTAAGGATGTGCCAGTATAAAGTAGTTTTGATTCACGGAAATGAAAAAATCAGCCTGAATGTACGGCATGATGAAACTATTCTTGATGCCGCACTTCGGGCTGATATTGAACTTCCTTATACTTGCCTTCAAGGCTGGTGCATCTCATGTGCAGGGAAAATTTTAAAGGGTTCTGTAGATCAAACCAGTGCATTAAGGGTATTTCCTCAAGATATGGAACAAGGATTTGTTTTGCTTTGCAGTGCATTCCCGAAATCCGACCTTGAAATTCTAACACATCAGAAAGAAGAATTAAGAATTTTCCGAATCTCCCAAAAATTACCCGCCCCAATGGGATAATTGTAGATATAAATTTCAAATTCCTCTGCTTCCCTCTGCCTTTCATTATAGGTAAATTAAAGTTATTTTTCCGCATGAATTTCAAAGATTTCTAATGGAAAAAATTTCCGTTATTGTTATAACAAAGGATGAGGAAGATTCAATTACAGACTGCTTAAAGAGCGTGGAATGGGCAGATGAAATTATACTGGTGGACTCAGGAAGTAAAGACCGTACAACAGAAGTAGCAAAAAAATTCACTTCTAAAATATTTGTAAAAAAATGGGAAGGTTTTTCGGCACAAAAGAATTATGCACTCAGCCTTACAAATAATGAATGGGTATTGAATATCGACGCTGATGAAAGAACACCTGAAAAATTAATAAATGAAATTTCAAACTTAGATTTTACTTCGGCGGACGGATTTTACATTCCCCGTGAAAACTATTTCATTAATAAAAAAATTACTACTTGCGGATGGAATAAGGATAATCAACTAAGATTAGTTAAAAAATCCAAAACCAAACTGACTGATAAACTTGTGCATGAAGGATTTGTTGTAAATGGTAAAGTAAATTATTTAAAAAATCCTCTAATTCATTATACATTTAAAAGTATAACTAACGCTCTTTCTAAAATTAACTACTATTCCACTCTTAGGGCTCTGGAAATATATAAGGAAAAAGGGAAGGTTACTGCTTTTACAATTATTTCGCACTCATTTTCAGCTTTTTTCAGATATTTCATCTCTTTACAAGGTTACAAGGACAGCATGTACGGCTTGATTATTTCCATGTTAAACTCATTTACTACACTCCTTGTATATTCAAAAGTTTGGGAGCTCCAAAAAAATTTCGGATTCACAAAAAGGAATTGATACGGCAATAAGAAATAAATGAATTTTTCTTAAATGGTAACTTACTTTAGAATTTTGAAATATGTTAAACCTTATTGGAAGCATCTGCTGATTTCTGTAGTCTGCACTATATTGTTTGCAGCATTAAATGGAGCGTCCGTATATCTTACTATTCCGCTGCTCGATACTTTATTCCAGGAAACGGTTCATCAGGAAGTTACTCCAAAAACAGATAAAGATGCAGGATTTCTTCCGGAATGGATAAACAACCTGGGAAGCGATTTATCGGATTGGTTCAATAAATTTGTATTCAGCGGTGATAATATTGAAGCTTTAATTAAGATATGCCTTCTAATTCTGTTAACATTCCTAGGCAAAAATATCTTCGGATATTTACAGGCTTATTTTCTTACTTACGTTGAATACGGGGCAATGAAAAACCTCAGGGATGAAACATATGAGCATCTGCACCAGCTGCCCATGAGCTACTTCAAAAAAGAAAGAGTAGGTAATTTAATCTCACGTTTCATAAATGATGTAAGTGTTATTCAATCAAGTATTTCTGCAACCTTTTTGAATCTTATCCGGGAGCCTCTTACAATTATTGTTTTTTTTATTATTGCTCTCAGCATAAGCTGGCAGCTATCGCTTGTTGCTTTTATTATTCTTCCATTCTCAATGCTCATTATTACATGGATAGGACTGAAATTAAGGAAGTACAGCACCGCAGTTCAGGCAAAAATGGCCGATATTACAAGTATACTCCAGGAGACTATCTCCGGAGTTAAAATTGTAAAAGCATTCGGAATGGAATCCTATGAGAATAAAAAATTCAAAAAGGAAACTTTTAATTATCTTAAAATGATTCTCCGGATTGTGAGGGTAAGAAATACCGCGTCTCCTGTTACCGAATTTTTAAGTGTTATAGTGGGAGTGATTATTATTTACTACGGCGGTGTACTTGTCTTGCAAAATAGTACGCTTAAAGCAAGCGAATTTTTAGGATTCCTGTTTGCCATTTTCCAAATGATGCCGCCGATTAAGGAATTAAGCAGCGTTAACAGCCGTATACAGGAAGCGAGCGGAGCAGCTGAAAGAGTTTTCGAAATTTTAGATACCCAACCAAATATTAAAAATCCTCCTGCCCCGCTAGTAATTAAGTCTTTTGAAGATTCTATAACCTTTGAGAATGTTTTTTTCACTTATGATGATTCAGAAGAACCGGTGCTTCAAAATATTAACTTTACTGTTCAAAAAGGTGAAGTTCTTGCATTAGTTGGTCCGAGCGGCGGAGGTAAATCTACACTGGTTGATCTTATTCCCCGTTTTTATGATCCTATTCAGGGAAGAATACTGCTGGATGGAATTGATATAAAAAATATTTCCATAGAGAGTCTTCGAGCACTGATGGGCATAGTTACTCAGGAAACATTCCTTTTTAATGAATCGGTAAGAAATAACATTGCTTATGGCCTGAATGATTACCCGCTTGAAAAAATAGTTGAAGCATCAAAGGCTGCAAATGCACATAATTTTATAGCGGAAATGCCGGATGGATACGGCACAATTATCGGTGAGCGCGGAATTAAACTTTCAGGGGGCCAGAGGCAAAGATTATCTATCGCAAGAGCAATTTTAAAAAATCCGAGTATTATGATTTTTGATGAAGCGACTTCTGCACTCGATAATGAATCTGAAATTCTTGTTCAGGAAGCAATTGAAAGAATGATGGAAAACCGTACAACCATTGTAATTGCTCATAGACTAAGCACTATCAGAAATGCTACAAGAATTCTGGTGCTTGATAAAGGGAATATTATCCAAGCTGGCAAACATGATGAACTGATAGAAATTACCAACGGTCTTTACAAAAAATTTTACGAAATGCAGTTTAGGGATTGATTCTAAAAAATAAAAATGATTACAAGCAGGTTTAACCCGCAGTTGGCTTTTTATCTTTTGATCTGCCTAGTTTGCAGCTTCTTAATCTCTCTCTTTCTGGTTCAACTATTTGCGGTTCTGCTTACTTTTATGTGGCTGCTTGAAAGATTCAGCAATAAGAGGAAAGCATTCGATTTTTTCGGATTGTTAATACTACTCTATGGAGCGGCAAGATTAATTTCAATTATTTTCTCCGAATTTCCGGAAGAAAGCATCCACTCTTTTTACAAAGAAGCTCTTTTTTATTTTAGTTTTTTTTCTATGAGTTTTTACTTGAAAATTTTGGACGAAAATTATCTGAGGAAAATAGCATATACATTTGCAATTGCTTCTGCTGTTGTAGCAGTTATCGGAATAATTAAATTCAATTTGGATTTTGACTATAGAGCAAGTTCATTTAGTTCCGGATACATGGCCTTTTCTACTTATCTGCTTGCGGGATTATCTATATTAATTTTTAGTATCCCGTTGAAAGATGTTGCATTAAACTGGTTGGTAAGATCATTCGGCAGTTCTTTTATACTGACCGGTATCATTACTTCGCTCGGCAGAGTAAATTTGGTTGTAGCGTTTTTATTGTTCGTTTTCGGAGTTATTATAAAGAAAATTAATTTTAAGGAACTTGTTGTGATAACAATCCTTACTTCTGTTTTATGCTCAATCTCATTTTATAATAACAGTTACAGGGTATTTGAATACAGGGTTAATAATCCATCCTTATTATCTGATAGAGATATAATATTAAAAGGAGCCCAAGATCTTTTCCTGGAATTTAAAAATCCTGTATTGGGTTATGGACCTGGGAGTTTTCATTCAATATTTCCCTATACAAATGAATTAAGCGACCAAAGGATAAACAGCTGGCACAATGATTTTATCCAGCTTTATTTTGAAAGCGGAATTTTAGGTTTTTTAACTTTATGTCTTTTGATTTTTACTCCTTTGTTTTTTGGAATTAAATTTTTATTAAGTAAAAACAAAAGCAATCCTTTATTCAAAGAATTGATGCTGGGAATGGTAGTTTCAATGGTAGCATTAATGCTCGCCGCACTATCATCGGTTTTTATCAACTCCCCTGTGTTATCATTAATATTCGCTTTTTTGCTGGCACTGCAATCAGCGATGCTGTATAAAGAAGGATGGTTTAAAGAATTTAATTTTTCTAAATTAAAAATTGGAGCTTGAAAGTGGAAGTAAAAGAAACAAATCATGTTTATGAACTAGCAGAACGTTTATCTTCCCGGTTTAACAGTAACATAAAAGAAACAGCCATTATTCTTGCAGCCGGACATGGTAAAAGAATAAAGTCGCAGCGCTCAAAAATGCTGCATAAAATTTGGGAAGTTCCTACAGTTGAAAGGGTGTATAATGCCTGTAAAGAGGCAATAAAAGATTTAAATATTGTTATTGTAGTCGGAATAAAAGCAAAGGACGTTATTGAATTAATAGGAAAAAGAGACTCGACTATATTCGCTTACCAGGAATTTCAAAATGGAACCGGACATGCAGTTCAGGTTGCTTTAGACAAAATTGAGAATAAAATGTCCGACGGGATTGTTTATGTTCTACCCGGGGATATGGGATTGATTGATAAACAAACAATGAATTTATTCCGTGAAGAATTTCTCAAAACTGATTCCGATATGATGGTGCTTACCGGATTATTCGAAGGGGACTCTAAAAATAATTCTTATGGAAGAATAATCCGTGTAAAAGAACTGGATGAAAAGGGGAAATCTTCAGGCAAAGACAAGGGAAAGGTTATCGAAATTATGGAATATAAAGATATACTTTCTCTTCCCCAGGATAAGCCGTACAAAATAGTATTTAACGGAAAAACTTATCCATTTTCAAAAAAAGAGTTAATAGAAAACCCGGAATTTAACTCAGGTGTATATGCTTTTAAATATAATAAGTTAACCGAGCTGGTTAGTCAATTATCCAACGAAAATGTACAAAATGAAATCTATATAACAGATCTTATAAGTTTGTTTAATAAAAAGAATTATACGGTGATGGCTATTAGTCCCGTTGAACAGTATGTAGTAATGGGTTTTAATAATAAGTCAGTATTGAAGGAGATGGAAGAAATTGCCCGGGAAAAGGTTTATGAGAAACTTAAGGACATAATAGAAATAAAAGATCCTGATGATTTTTTTATCCATGAATCGGTCGTTGATGAAATAATAGAAATGGACAAAAAAAATATCCCGCTTGATATTACAATAGGTAAGGGTGTTTATATTGGAAAAGGAGTTAAACTGAATTACAATCTTGAATTTAAAAAGAATGCATTCATTACATCAAATGTTCACTTTGGGCAGAATATAATTATATGGCAGAATGTTCATCTTTCATCCCTTTCACACCAGAAGATTATAATCGGTAATAATGTCGAAATTCTTTGGGGTGATATTATTAAGGGAAATATTGTAATAGGTGATAACTGCAGAATAGAATCTAGTGTTAATATGACCGGAAGCGATGAGCATCCGTTAAAAATAGGAAATAACGTGTTAATTAAAGGGACAAGTTATATATTCGGATCAATAATTGAAGATGATATTCAAATTGAACACAGTGTTTTAATTAAAAAGAAAGTTGAAAAACTGATTAAAAGAAACGGCGAGATCCAGAGAATCAGATATTATCTTCCCATGCCTGAAGGCATTGACGCAGTAGAAGATCTGTAATTACAGCAGCAGTGTTTTTATGTATTAATATTTTTTTGATTTATTGTTATTTGTTCAAAATCATTTTCCTTACTTCTACAGAATTTCCGGCCTGTAACCTGTAAAAATATACTCCACTAGATAAATCTTTTGCTTCGAATGATACTTTAAATATTCCTGCCGGTTTAAATTCATTTACAAGGGAAGTAATTTCGGTTCCCAGCACATTAAATATTTTTAAGGAAACAAATGATGGCTCCGAAATATGATATTCTATTGTAGTGGACGGATTGAAAGGATTAGGATAATTCTGATTGAGCCGGAAAGATAAAAGCTTATTTACTTCATCATTCACCGGAGTTGTACCTGATACTGTTATTGTACCCGCCATTCCTATTCCGCCTGGACTTCCATGAGGAACACAATAATATCTATGTAATCCCTCAGTCATAATGACCTTGGAGAAGGTCGGATTTGAACTCGTAATTGGTGCACTCCAGGAATCAGGACCTGATGTTTCATCCGAAGTAGTTGTATGTATCCCGCTTTCCCATTGCCACAGAATTGTATCGCCGGCAGCTATGTTTATATCTTTCGGATCGAATTCAAAATCTCTTACAAAGATAGTATGTTTAGTTTGCCCGATACTTACGGCAAAAAAACCGTTTAATAATAAAAGAAAAAGAATACTTCTCATATAACCTTTATAAATTATTTATTGGAATATAAATTTATAGTAGAAATTATAAACATATAGTGACAAGATTATTGTGATATTTGTGGTGTGAGAGGCGGTATATTTATGAAAAATTAGTAATCCTTGAATATTCTATTCTAATTTTCATTTTCGAAGAGATTTTCTTTATCTAGTTTGCTGTCCTTATTTGGTTCCCAATGTAATCCCTCACATGGGATATAATTAACTGAGGGATGGCGGTCATGTTTTAAACAAAGAACCGCAGTTTTGTCGAAATTTTTACAGGTCGAGCAGAGTGATGATTCAATTACATCTTTATTTTTCTCCTCAAATAACCGGTAATGGAGTATCGCCGGGTGGATAATGACTACATAGATTGCAGTTGACGCAATAATCCACCAAAATCTAAAATCAATATAGTCCCTCGAAATCCAGAGAATAGGAATCAGCAATACTATCCTAAATATTGACCAGAAGACAATTTCTCCCATCTGAAACCAGTTTTCCCTCAATAAAATGATAAGCTTTAGAACAAAAGATAAGAATTTTTGCTATAATCAGCATTAAAAAAATCACCAATAATAAAAGAAAAGAAGAAAACCATTATTTAGATTATTTTATTAATGTTATATTATAACTAAATTTAAAAAAGAAATTTTACCAAATGAAGTAAATTTTACCAAATGAAGTAATAGAAGTAAAAATGACGGGGTATTTAATATTGTGAGCGCGGGTGGTATCGAACCACCGACCCTCTGCTTAAAAGGCAGATGCTCTACCACTGAGCTACGCGCCCCTTTTTTTAAGAGCCCGAAATATAAAAAATTGAAGTTTTTTATCCAAGTAAACAAGTTATTATTAATATAAATACAAATTAAATATGAGTAGTAAAAATTCAAAGATATTAGTTTGTGACGACGATGAAACTCTATGTTATTTGTTAAAAGAACAGCTTTTGGAGGAAGGATTTTCTGTTGATACTGTTTATGACGGCAGTTATGCAATTGAAGCAATCAAAAGAAAACCTTCATATGATGTTCTTTTACTGGACCTGGAAATGCAGAATGTACCCGGTGAGGAAGTTTTAAAATTTGTAAACGATTACTGTACATCAATCCAGGTAATTGTTCTTACTGCAAAATCCGAAATTAAAAAAGCTATAGAATGCATAAAACTAGGGGCTTATCATTATATTACTAAACCGTACGATTTTGACGAGCTCCTTCTGGACATCAATAAAGCCATTGAACATAAAGAATTATTTGTAAAAAGCACAATTCTTGCTGATCAATTAAACAAAAAACATCCTAATAAAATATTAGGGAGCAGTTCGGAACTTCATAAAACCCTTCATTTAGCCAATAAAGCTGCATTGTCAGACTCAAATATTTTAATTGAAGGTGAAACCGGTACGGGTAAAGAATTATTTGCCGAATATATTCATAAGCGTTCTGCAAGATCCGAAAAGCCGTTTGTGGTTGTTAATTGTGCTTCTCTTCCCGATCAGCTCATTGAAAGCGAATTATTTGGCCATGAGAGAGGAGCCTTCACCGATGCAAAATCCACAAAACAAGGGTTGGTTGAAATAGCTCACGGAGGTTCACTTTTTTTAGACGAAATAGGTGAATTATCTTTATCTCTTCAGCCGAAATTACTCCGGTTTTTGGAAAACGGAGAATACCGAAGAATAGGAGGAGTAACAAATTTAACTTCAAATGTAAGGGTAATCGGAGCCACTAACAGAAACCTTCTTGAAGAAGCAGACAGCAAAAATTTTAGAAGAGATCTGCTGTTTCGGTTAAATGTAATTACTCTTACAATCCCTCCGTTAAGAGAAAGAAAAGAAGATATTCTTCTTTTAGCAAATCATTTTCTTACATCCAAATCTTCTGTAAGAGCACCAAAAAAATTAACCCCAAAAGCCGAGGCTACATTGATTACCTATGACTTTCCCGGCAACGTAAGAGAGCTGGAACACATTATTGAACGGGCAATTATTTTTGCCGAGGGAGAATACATTAATGTTGAAGATTTAAATCTGCCGGCTACTTCTTCCAGAAAATTAACAGCCATTGAGGACGATAACGGCAAGTCGGAAGAAATTTTGAGCATTGAAGAAATGGAAAAAAGACATATTGCAAAAGTACTTAGGCATAACAGATGGGATAGAACTCGTACTGCCAGTATTTTAGGCATTAGTCCAAAAACTCTCTATACCAAAATAAAGAAATATGAAATTAAACAAGAATAATGAATGCTTTCTAAAATTGTTAGCAAATACGCGCTGTCAGACCTCTTAGATACAGAAAATGGTTTGGCTATTGCAGACCCGAATCAAAAAATAATATGGTATAACAAAAGTTTTAAGGAAACTCTCGGATTAAAAATAATTAAGGGGAAAAAATTTAAAGACCTGTTTCCTGCTTCCACTTGGTATAAACCGCCGGCACGTCATAAACTAAATCAGAGTAAGATTAAATTTAATGAAACACTTATATCACCAGATAATAAAAAGCTCGAAATATCTGCACTAAAAAATGAAAATAAAATAGATGGTTATTACTTAAAAATATTAAAAGAAACCCAAGAAAAAATTATAAATCCTCTTGATGCAGAATTACTAAACAGAGATTTATCTTTCCAAAATGTTCTTCAAGAAGTCCTTTCAATCTTAGTCACCGAAAAATCGATAAGTACAGCATCCGAGGAAATACTTAAAAGATGTGTCGCCATATGCAGAGGTAATTTCGGTATAGCTATTATTTTCAAAGAAGATAAGAAAAATGAATATGTCTATTTCGATGAGTATCAGCATTTAAAGAATAAAAAGGATGCAGAGAAAGAAATTAAAGCCAGCTTTTCTTTTTTAAAAAAGTGGTTTGAAGTTAATAAGCACACGCTCATGGCTACAAATGAACCGGGGAATATTGCATATAACTTAACCAATGCACTTCAGAGCCAATCATTATTAGCTTCACCTTGTTTTTATAACGGCAGACTTCTCGCTGCCATAATTATCGGAAAAGGCAAAAGCATTTTCTCCTCATTGGACCTCAATTACCTTGAAAAGTTTGCTATGCTATTAGCACTTGCTATTAATAGCGACCATAATAAAGAATTAAACAATATACTTGAATCTCGACTTCAGCAGGCACAAAAACTTGAGACTATCGGAAAATTAACCAGCGGAATGGCGCACGATTTTAATAATCTTCTCTCTAGTATATTCGGCAGTCTTAATCTGCTTAAAAAAAGAGTTCCTGAAAATGAAAATGCATTCCGCCTGATCGATAATATTGAAAACTGTTCCATAAGGGCTAAGGATTTAACAAAAGGATTATTGACATTCGGAAAACCTACTCCAAAGCGGAAGGAAATAATAAAACCGAATAATTTATTAAATGAAATCAGCAAAGTAGTTACCCAGACATTTCCAAAGATTATTAAATTTGAACTTATTTCTGAAGAGTGCCTCCACAATTTGCTCGGTAACAGCACGGAGATATACCAGGTACTTTTAAACTTATGTGTAAATGCTAAAGAAGCTATTGAAAATGAAGGCAAAATAGTTTTATCAGCAAAAAATCTTCATGTCAATGAACATAATCTAATTCGCTATCCGCATCTAAGCAAAAACAATTATGTTTGGTTCTCTGTAAAGGATAATGGAAGTGGAATCTCTGAAGAGAATATCCAAAAAATATTTGAACCCTATTTTTCTACAAAAGAAAAGGAAACAGGATCCGGACTTGGATTATATGTAAGTTACGGAATAATCAAAGCTCACGAGGGTTATATTGAAGTATCCAGCAAACCAAATAGAGGTACTGAATTCAACATTTATCTTCCCTCATTTGAACCTGTAAAAGCAGAAGAAAAAACACCTCCCGCTCCCTCTGAAAAAATTATTCTCCTTGCCGATGACGAAATGATGCTCCGGGATTTACTCGGAGAGCTTTTGGAATCACAAGGTTATAATGTAATAAGAGTTGCTTCAGGAAAGGAAGTTTTGACTGTCCTTACTGAAGAATTAAAAGTTGATTTGATAATAATTGATTATAATATGCCAGAGATGAACGGTCTTGAATGTATTAGGAAAATAAAAGAGCTGAATTTTAAAATGCCAATAATCTTATCTACAGGCAGTCTGTCAGCAGAAGAAAAATTTAATTCAAACAGCGGTGGTATAAGCAGCGTTTTAACTAAACCTTACGAATTTGATACAATGCTTAATACAATTCAAAAATTAATCTGATTTATCCTCTTTTTTATCCACCTCAATCATTTTTATATTTTTAATATACTCTGAAAATATCGGCTTTTTTATCGAATTGAGCTGGTTCAGTACATCGTTTATTTCCATAATTCCCGATTCAATATAACTCAACCTTTTTTGTATATTTTCTTTTGATACTTCATCTTTATTCAGCTCTCTTTTAATAGCAGCCAGCGACAAACTCATTAATGTTAAAGGCTGCTTAATTTTGTGGTTAGCAGTAACAACAGTAGCAGCAAATGTATTCCTCTTTTCCGAATCCACAAGACGTTTAGTAGCTTCTGACAATTTTAATGCTGAATTAACTCTGGCTAACAGCTCAATTCGGTTAAAAGGTTTTTTAATATAGTCATAGGCGCCCGCTTCCAAACCTTCTTTAGTATCCTCTGCTCCGGCCTTGGCTGTAACAAGTATTATAGGGATATTCGATGTAGCTGGATTTGAAACTAGGGTTGTGCACACCTCAAGCCCGGTTATACCAGGCATCATTACATCCAAAAGTACAAGGTCCGGTAAGTCATTCAAAGCTTTATCAATACCTGACTTTCCATCATAAGCAGTGATGACTTCATAGCCTTCGTTTTCAAGCCGGTCCTGCAGCATAAAAACATTTTCAGGAAGATCATCTATGACAAGTATTTTTTTCATTTCACAAGAGATTTAGTTTGAGAAAACAATTTTTCTATTTTAAACGCAAGCGCTCCGGCATTAACAGGTTTTGATATATAATCATCAAAACCTTGCCTAAGTATTATTTTTTTATCTTCCAGCATTGCTTTAGCAGTTACTGCAAATACCGGTATTTTACTCCATTTCTCACATTCCTTTAACTTTTTTATTGTTTGAAACCCGTCCATTATCGGCATCATTATATCGAGAAGAATTAAATCCGGTGCTGAAGCTTCTAACATTTGTAAACATTCTATCCCATTTTTAGCCAGCAGTGTTTTGCAATTACATGCCTGCACCATTTCATTTAAAGTGAATAATGTATCCGGATCATCATCAACTATTAAAACTTCACCCAAGCAAATCGAGGGCTTTTCTTTTGCTTCTTCCTTATTTGTATTTATTTCTTCCTCCATCTCGGAATTTTCTCTTTTTAATACTTCTTCATTTTCTATATATTCTTCACTATCAAATGGTATTCCATTCCGGTTAAAATCATTTTCTGCCGTTTCTTCCATTAGTTTAATCCTATCACGAACAATCTTCAAAACATCAATGGGATGTCCTTTAGATTTTACGGCAATTTCTTCTACAATATTATTTAAGGAGTCCTTTTCCTCGGATGATAAATCTTTTGCCGTACTTATTATTATCGGAATATGTTTTATGTCTTTATCTGATTTAATCATATGGCATAATGTTATACCGTCAATATCAGGCATTAAAAGATCTATTATGATAAGATCAGGCTGAATCTCCGTTATTTTATTTAATGCTATTCTGCTGTCTTTAATAAAAAAAAGTTTGACTGATGCATTGTTAAATTCATTTGCGAATTTTTCAAACTCCGTTTCATCATCATCTACAATTACTATCTTTTCAATTCTCCTTTTCGCTATATTTTTTAATTTCTCAAAAGCAGATAAAAGCTGTTCTTGGGAGATCGGTTTCACAAAATATTCAAAAGCACCTAGCCCATAGCCGACATTTTTATCGCCGATAATTGAAATAAGAATAACCGGTATATCCTTTGTTAAAGAATTTTCCTTTAATTCTTTTAAGACACTCCAGCCGTCTTTATGGGGAAGCATAATGTCTAATGTAATTGCGAACGGTTGTCTCTCTACTGCTTCCTTAAATCCGGTTTCTCCATCTTCTGCATAGATAACTTCATAACCTCTTGAGATTAAATATTGTCCTATTGTAAAACGAACCTCCCGGTCATCGTCAATTATAAGGATCGGATTTTTAAGATTTTTCCTCAGAGTAGAAAGATTTATTGCAGGATTTAATTTTTTATCTCTGACATGAACAATTTTTAACGGAATTGTAAAGCTGAATTTTGATCCACTTCCATGTTCACTCTCAACAGACAATGATCCATTCAGCAATTCGGCAATACGTTTGCAAATTGCCAGGCCTAGTCCAGTTCCATTATACTTTTTGGTGTTTGTTCCATCCAGCTGCCTGAATTCTTCAAAAATAATTTTTTGATGTTCTTTGGAAATTCCAATACCTGAATCATATACTTCAAATTTAAGATATTGGCTAAACTGTTCATTAATAAATGACCTTTTCTGATCAATCGTATTTTTTTCAATACTGACAGCAAGCTTAATAAAACCTTTTTCAGTAAACTTAACAGCGTTGCCTAATAAGTTGATTAAAACCTGAGTTACTTTCCCCCTATCAATCCGAATAATAGTTTTGCTCTCTAAGTTTTTAATTATTTCAAAATCAATTTTTTTATCTTTAACTAACGGCAATATTGAATCTTCTACCTCATTAAGCAACTCATCAAGGAGAACATCCTCTTCCTTCAGTTCTACCTTGCTTGCTTCAATTTTTGACAGGTCTAAAATATCGTTAATTAAGTTCATCAGCCTTTTACCGCTACTATTAACAACCTGCAGCCTTTCCTTATTTTTTCCCTTAAGGCTGGAATCTTCCAGCATCAATTCTGTCAATCCTAGAATTGAATTCATTGGTGTTCTAAGCTCATGAGACATTGAAGCAAGAAATTGAGACTTTAATTTTGTTGATTCTTCAGCTTTTTCTTTTTGAACTTCCAGCTCTCCGGCTTTTTCCTTTAATTCATTGTGAAGTTTTAGGAGCCTCTCATTCTGGTGTTTTATTTGAACATTCTGCTTCTGATACTCTTCATTCAGCTGCTTGAGTTCCGAAACCAGATTCTCCAGCTGCACAAAAGCCACTGCATTCGTTAATCCAATGGCAAGCTGCTCCTGAATTTTTGCTAAATATTCTTTTGCATCTTCCGACGGAGGATCAACAGATCCAAGTTCAAGGACTGCAATAACTTTATTATTATAAATTATCGGCTGTATCAGCAGGTATTTTATTTCGAGTTGTAATATTCCTGCGGAAATCTTGGGAAAGTTCTCTTCAAAATTTATTTCAACTAGTTCACGGTCCTTTAATAGAGTATTAGAAAAATTAATATCTTCTGTTAATGAATAGCCGTCCGGTAATCCGAAAGACGATGTTAAAGATATCTTATCCTGAATCAGAGAATATAAGGCTCCTATTGTAAATTTACCCGTTTTAATAATTTTCTTAAGTGCCGCATCAGCTGCTTCTTTTAAAGTTGGATTTTTATTGATGAGTGTAATGAATTCCGAGTATTCATTTTTAGCTTTAAGATTTTTCTCCAAAACATCCAGCATTTTGTTAAATGCTTCGGCTAATTTTCCAAGCTCATCCTTGCTTTCTACTTTTATTCTCTTTTTAAATTTTTCTTCTATTATTGTTTCTGTCGCTCTTGCCATCTGGGTAATCTGTTTTCTCATTTTACCCGTAAATAAATAAGTGAATATCAGTGAAAGGATTATTCCCGAAAATCCAATTACAATTGAAATATATTTTAGACTACTCCTTATTGCAACACCTTCTTCATGAGAGACAAAAACTAAAAACTTTAACCCTGATTCCTGGTCATAAGCAGATTCAGTAGAACATAAAGATGCTAAGACATCTCCCTGATCTGTTTCTTTTGAATAAATATCATAAGAGCCTCTTTTATTCAGTACAGAATACGCTTCAACTAAATATGGGAAATATTTATTGTTTACGGACTCATTTGAAAATGATAACGGAACTCCGTTTGAAATAACGGCAACATCAGCATCAATTTTCTTCGATATTGAATTTAAAAGCGCCGGCGAAACCATTTTCCCGTAGTAATAATCAATGCCGGCATGGCTGGACTTTTTTACTATCAATCCGGGATTATTGGCTATTAAACTTTTAAGGGTTATTTCTTTCGGGATATTTAAAAAATCACTGCCGTATAATAATTCGTTAAGTTCATTAAGATTTTTAGTTTTTAGAACGAAATCAATATTTTCATCAAGGAGAGATTTATTAACTTCGGCAGGACTTGATAGTGTTTTAAAATTAAGTTTAAAAAAAGTCTCTTCTATTTTATCAAGTTCATTGCGGTATTCATAAAAAAAATCATTGCTGGAATTAGTGAGAATTCTTGATTGTTGTGCAGTGAGAATGCTTGATATTATCGAATAAAAGGCAAGAGCCGAACTGCCAATTATTACCAGGACGATGGCAAAATTGATGAACAGAATCCGGTAACTTATTTTCATTATGAATCTCTTTGTAAAACTTTCCTTATCGTAATAAGAAGTTCGTCAAAATCATAAGGCTTGCTAATAAAGTCACCGGCTCCCATTTTGGCAGAATCGATTGCACTCTTTACATCGGCATAGGCTGTTAAAACTATAACTTTGGATTTGATTTTTTTTGTTTCAAGTTCTCTTAATACTTCGAAGCCATCCTTATCCGGCATTTTGAGATCAAGAAGAATTAAATCTACAGAATGTTTAGCAAGGAAGGAAAAGGCATCTTCTCCCCTGCTTACATATTCCGCTTCATATCCTACTTCTCCTAATTCCTCTTTAAGAGCGTTACACAGACTTAGATCATCATCAACAATAAGTATTGATTCCATAAAAAGATTTAATTCTTATTCTTGATTAAAGTGATAGTATCTTATCTGTTCTCTCTGCCTGTTCACTTCATCTTTTATCGGTGCAGTACTAGGGGTTCCGGCTACTCTTTCCTTAAGGGTTGGAACCAGTTCGCATTTAAGGAGAATAATTAATTCTTTTCTTGTAACGTTAACGTTATCGCTGCCAAAGATATATCTCAGACCGAAAAACCACCATGGAAGATCTTTAAGAATTGGAATCCCTCTCCTGGATGTAGTCTCTTCATTTAAAAATAAACCTCCAATGATTGCTTCTTCACCGTTAAGCATCAGGACCTGAGTAGATGCGGAAGTTTTTGAGATCTGGGTAATAGTTGCATCGGGAATGTAGGAACTTCTTTCAGCTTTGATTTCAAGAAGAGTGTAATTAACTCCTTCTTCAGTATAAATATGAGGTATAACTTCAATGATGGTACCTGTTGCATAAAATGTTTCAATTATATTACCTGAAAAATCTCTTGTCTTAACCCCAATATCTACTCCAACCTGAATTCTTCCTTTTTCATTATCTCTCACTGTAACGTTAGGACTGGCGATTATTTGTCCGAGCTGCTCCTGTTCGAATAATTTGAATATTGCTGTAGCTTGTCCGAAGAAACTACCCAAATTAAAATCGCCTGTTCCTTTTAGTTTGAAATCAGGAACCTGTAGAGCAGTTCCGTCATCTTGTGTTTCCTGCTGAGTTTCAGGTTCATTAAATATTTCACCGCTTACATTCATTCCTCTTTTTGATAAAAGGAATTGCCAGTCAATCCCTCTTTCCTTTGCTTCGGTATCATTGAGTTCGAAGAATACTGCAGAAATTTTTACTTCACGGCTGTTAACATCGGCATAAGTTTTAGCAGTTCTTTCTATCTCATTATCCGATTTTTTCTTAACAACTATAACATCTTCCTTTTCTTCATACATTAGACCATGCATCTGGACTAAAATCAATAGAGCTTTATCGTAAGCCATATTTTTGATTTCTATTCCGACGGGTGTTTCAAGATCGACTGTTGATACAATTCTCTTCCCGGTAATGCTTTCACTCACTTTGCTTAATAGGGCAATCGCCTGGTTAAAAGGAAGGTTTGGAGACATGGATACAATCTCATCCGGCCTTGTATATCCCCTTAAAGTTTTCTCAAGCAGATCCTGAGGATAAAGCGAGAGCGTCAAACAAAATACTAATACAAATGTTGTTAAGAGTTTTTTCATTTTAAATTCTCTCAATTATTTTTTCTTGATATTTTCTTTTTCCAATACTAGATCAACCTTTTCGACAATACCGCCTTTATTGATAATAAAGTTAACTTTATTATGATCGTAATCGATATTTGTAAGATATCCCAAATAAACCGGTTCTCCTTCCCAGAGGAGGTATGTATTTCCCTTTGAATCGGCTAGGAATGCACCTTCAGGAATAAGGGCAAGCAGCTTACCGCCCTGAACGTCAAAAAGTTCATCAACATTCGGCGGTATTTCATTTCTTAGCAGCGGGTAAAATGCATCATACATTGTTCTTGTGCTTAAATCATTCTCAACAAATTCGGCTGTAGAAAATCTATCGTCGGTTGAATAATAAACGTGTATTTCCATAACAAAACCGACTAAAAAATTTGGAATCCCCTTTTCATCTGTTGCAACTTGATTTGATAAACTAAGCGAGGTTACTTTCTTCAATTCCTTGCTTTGTTCAATTGCGTAAATAAATTGATAAAGCTCGTTATAAGTTGTGGACCCTGTAATTTTGTAATTGAAATAAAAAAAATCTTTGTCGGGTTTTTGTTCAATGTACTCTACATCAATTTTCGAAGTGGGCGAGAATCCGACGGTAATATTATTTACGAAATCATAAAATTTAATAGACGAAAGATTCCGGGGGATATTGAATTTTCTTGAAGCTAAAACTGAATCCAGTTCAGAAGCTTTTACCAGTAAGTTTTGATACTGCTGCTTTAACTGGACAGTATTATAATCGTTTGCTTTCAGCTCTTTTAACTTATCTTGTTTTTCAGACAGCTTACCACTTTGTATTATGAAAGTATAAGCACCGCCGGTAAGCAGAATGAAAATTAATAAGCTCAGAAGAGCAAGAGTATTTTTTAACTTTCTATTCATTCTTGTCTTTCAAATAACTTGATAAATTATATTGTAAATTAAACTTGTAAACATTTTTTTCTCTTAGGTCTTCAGAGAAAATACCTTTTAACTCTGATGCATTAATTGAATAAGCAAATTGAGTTAAAACACTTTTACTAAGTGAGTATCCTTCTAGATTTACATTTCTGTTATCGCTTGAGTTTAATCTTGATGACCAAAGATTACCTCTCCCGGCAAAGAAATCCGATATATGCGCCAGATTTCGTGACCAAACTCCAGTACCTTTGGAAGCAGAGTCCAGAATTGCTTGAGTCTGTCCGAAGCTGCTAATCTTATTTTCTATTGATGAAATTTGCCCCAGCAGTTCTTGATTTTGTCTGAGCATGCCTGAATACTTAATAATTTCCTGGTCCTGAGCACTTAGTTTTTTATTGTTTAAAAGCGCTTGGGTGGTTATAAAGAATGTAGCGGCAAATAATAAGGGTACAATTGCATAGCCATGCCATGCAAATTGAAACGATTTCTGATCTTCTTTTACGTATCTAGGAAGAAGATTAATTCCTTTATATTCCTCAGCGATTTCTTCAAAGTATTCGTTTGCAACTGCAATCGGAATACTGAAGGCTGAAAATGATTCTTTTACATCTCCACCGAGGGAACTTAAATCGAGATCATCGAACTCTAAACGGGATACATTTGCTTCTGGGAAAGTTCCATAGAAGGAAAGGATTAGATTTTCAGAATCATCCTCACCGCAGACAATTATGTTATCGAGCTGTGAAATTCCTCCATTCTCCATCTCAAGCAGAATTTTGGAAAAATAGACATCATATGTATTTAAATTAATTGTGCCTATATCAAGAGTGGATCCGATATGCTTCAATTTTCTTCCATGAAGAAATATCAGTTTACTGTATTCCTTGCCTATATAAACAATTAATGATTGATCATCGGGAAAGAATTTTTTTCTTTTTGCCACGTAATAGGCTAAAGAAATTTCGGCGCTTTTTACGGTTGGGACTTTATAGTATCGTTTCCCGTTCAGCTGCGCCAAAGAATTAATTAATCTAAAACAGCCTACATCATTACTAAGAAAAACAGACAGGATCGATTTATCCGCTAATTCTATATACCCAAGGCTTTCTTTATCAACCGAAATGTTTTTTGTCTGGTATATATCATCAGCAATTTCTTGTGTTAGTTTTACGGACTTACTCTTTTTTGATCCTTCATAAATATGATAAATAATTGAAGGTTCTGTTAAAGCAGGAATAAAAAATGCTTTATTTAAAGGAATTCCTCTTAAAGAGGAATTAATTACATTCAAACCGGAAGTATTTACACTTTGAGTCAATGAGGCCTGTTTATCCAATCCTTCTAAGGTTAATTCCTCCCCTTCAATTTTTAATTCCCCTATCCCATCATCAACCTCTAAAGCAGGCTGAAGAACATCAAAAGAAACGGTTTTAAGGACTTTTATTTTATCCTTTACTTTTTCTACTGCGGCAATTTTTGTATCATTGCCTTCACAGTAAACACAAACTAGCTGTTTCACTTATACCGCCGATAATAGTTGTTGAATTCTTGTTTTATTATTTGCAAATGCAACAGCATTTTCTAATGTAATTTTTTTATTTAAGTATAGTCTCTTCAAATCCTGTTCCATTGTAATCATACCCGATTGACCGCCTTGATTCATCATCATGTATATTTCGCTTGTGGTATTGTTTTTTATAGCTGCTTTTACACTTGGAGTGACTACTAAGACTTCCTTTGCGAGGGTTATTTTTCCATCTATACCTGGGACTAATTTTTGTGAAACTATGGAAATCAACACATCTGCCAATCTGTTTCTCACCCTTTCTTGTTCATTGGGATGTACTTCAGCTACAATTCTATCTATCGATTCTACTGCGGATGATGTATGTAATGTAGAAAATACTTTATGACCGGTATCTGTTACCTCTAAAGCAGCCAGGATAGTATCCGGATCTCTCATTTCACCGATAACAATAACATCCGGGTCCTGACGTAAGGCTTGAACAATTCCATCTTTGAATGAAAGAACATCTTTTCCGACTTCCCTATGTTTAATTATGCACTTATTGGATTTATGAACATATTCAATCGGAGAAGCAATTATAACTAAATGTGCAGGGTCTACTTTATTGTGTGCATCTATGATTGCATCTAAGGTAGTGGATTTACCTGAACCAGTAATACCGGTTATTAGTGATAATCCGAATTTTATATACATATGGCTCATAGCCCTTATTACATTCTGATGAAAGTCATAGGATTCCAGCGGGCGTATGATCTGATTTATGGCTCTCATATTTAAGGATAATGTATCAAGATCGTAATAAGCGTCAGCTCTAAAACGTATGTCTATTTTTTTCCTTTCATAAAGGAATGAATAGCTGAAATCTAAATTCCTTGTAACTGTTAAAAATTTTCTTTGATTGGCATTAAGAAGATTTATTATTAAAGCTGCAGATTCATCTTCACTAAATTGGGGGAGATCATATGCTCTTTCTTTTTTTCCATAAATTCTGAACCATACAAATCCGCCGTTTCCGTGTCCGCCGAGTTCAATATCAGAAGCTTCCCTTTCAACCATACTTGTAAGCAGTCTATTGAAATAATTTTTAAGAAGAATCCTATCATCGGCTTTAAGTTTTTCTATATTATCAATAATGTATGAAATACGTTCCGGTCCATAGTAAAATTTTGGAATTGTGGTAACAAAATTCTGGAGAGTTGTTTTTACATCATTGATCGATATGTTATCCTTTTGCTGTAAAGGTTTAACACTTGGTGTAGCCACTTTATCCCTTTCATTTTTTATGTTTTTCTATGCCATAAGTATGCCAATACTTACACAAAAAAAAATTAAAATTTTTACCGAATTTGAAGCTTGCGGAAAGAATTTCTTGAAGAAAAAGTGGTAAGTATTAGGGTATATAGTGCAAATTACGAATTAACCTTTGAGATGCATAAATTACTCATCAGTTAATTTTGTAAACACAATATACCCCATTAATTTCTCAATTAATTTTCGGATTCTTATTACTAATTAGTAATATTTTTATTCATACCATGAAAGTATTTCAAATTTGTTCGTTCCAGGATAATACGGAGGAGCAAGGGCTAGTAATCTTTCATCATATTTATACCGCTTGGAGAATCCGTGCGTAATTTTCTGACTATGGGTATCAAACGTACCCACAGGTTTACGGAGAGACTGTACCATACCGCCGACCAGATTTATCGCACCGCTTACAGGTCTATCCTTATAATTTTCTGCGGTAAATCCGCCTGTCTGTGTATAAATTGATGCATGTATATTTATGTCATCATTGTTAGCACTGTTGTCCGTTATAATAACGTCTTTATAAGCAACAATGCCCAAAATGTCGTCTGATTGGGAAGTCAATGGATTAGCTAGGTAAGTAATATCATCATCAAGATATACTGATCCCTGGCAGCCAACTGAATACCTTCCGTCTACAACACCTTTTAATCTCATATCAATAACGTTTCCATTTTTATCTTTTGCATCCAAAAAAATGATTCCGTTTGAAGTTAAACTTGATGTTAACACTGTCTGATCAGTAACCCGGTTATACCAAGTTCCGCTTACATCTTCTCTCCAATTATATTTAAAATTAACTGAATCTCCCTTGAACGTTAAATAAAAATCTTGATATTCAACTGTACTGCTGGAAATTAGACTGAAGACTTTTCCTCCATAGTTTAAGCCTGCATTTTTAAGATTGCTAACACCATCTGCCGGTAAAGGCAAATTTCCTTTATCATAGCCTCCTAAAAATTGAGGTTTATCAGATTTTGACTCCTTCTTTACGCCACGTTTTGTTGTAACTTTACCATAAAAAACTGGTCTGCCGCTGACATAAAGAAAGTCCTGCGTATGAAATGGACCCCAAACGGTATCTTTTGACATCCAATAAATTATACCATCCCCTTCATCTTCTGAATAATATGCAAATTTGGAGAATTTACTAGGGGATAGAATTACTCGTACTTCACTAGTAACATCTTCAAAAGTTCCTTTGGCTGTAACAATTCTTCTTTCTCCATCATGCTCAACTGTAGCTTCTAAAGTACCTCCTTTGAAGGGTTTCGGCGTTATGGGATCATCATACTCGGGATCACGCGAAATTAAGCTTGCAACAATATTTGCTCCGCTTACTGCGATTTCATGAGCAACTGTATTAGTATAATATTTACTAGAATTTTCAACTGCTCTGGTAGATATATCTCCCAGGTTCCTTCCCATTATAAGGAAGATTAAACTAAAAGATAGAACAACTAAAAGAATGGCTTTCCCACTCATTTTTTACCTCCTTACCTCCTATTTAAATTTTGTGCTGAGAGGCGGATCTGCCTCCAGAAAACTTGAGATTTCGTACTATCGTAATGTTCCTGATCGTAAGCATATATATTTTCCACTGCAACATCTATTTGTATTCTTTGAACACCGCCGACAACCGGATAGTCTGTTAATTCTTCACCCGTTCCGTCAAAATACCGAAGCCTGAAATGAGTTACCCCAAGATTCACTCGAACAGGAGTTTCACCATTTATAACACGGTATAAGTACCTGTCCCTGGGATTGGGCGTACTTAACAACTCGTTAGTAGACCCAGTATAATATTCAACTAAATCAGAGCCTGCAGGTTTTTCAACATCTGCTCTGAAACTTATACGAGATGAATCGGCATAAGTAACTAATTCAGAAAGATCGGTTTGATATGTAAATTCTCCGATAATTTCAGAGTAGCCGATTTTTCTGAAATCACTTTCAAGTACGGAAACTATAGATGCTATATTCTCCTGACTCATTAACTCCCCTGTATTATTATATGTATTTTCAGTTCCTGCATCGTTCAGGCGGAACAGCAGCAGTAATATTATTCCACCCACAATCATTGAACCGAGTACATCTATCAATGTGCTGAATCCCATAATTCCTCCTACCTAAAAAACCAGTAACTAAAAATGGAAGAGAGAGTGACAACATCAGGCATGAATTTACTGCTAACAGTTACAGTAATCATTTTATTAAATGATTTATTAGTCGCGGGCTGCGTTAAATCAGCTTCATCAACATATTGAACTACACATGAAACATTGAATACCGCAGAAGGAAGTGTAGATACTGTGTCAGTCCAGAGATTAAAATCATCAAAGTCATCGAATTCCTCACGCGTTTCAAAAGTACCATCACTTTTTTTATCCTTTCCCAGTTCTGTTTTGGGGGTTAAATCCATTGCATAATTAACATCGAAAGTATCTAAGGTTTTTTCATCGAAACTTAAATTTTTTGCCTCCTGAATGACCGATATTGCTATAGAGGTTGCAAGAAAACTATACTTGGATTGATCAAGGACTTCATCCGAAGCCATAAAGCTATTGTTAACTCTCAATATAATAGTTGAGAGTAAGATCATGGCTCCTACAGCTAAGAGCATTTGACCCGTATTCATAAGGATTCTCCTTAGTTAAAAAATATTTTGCTTTTTCTTAAATCTTTTGTTAAAGATTCATCTATAATAAAGATGAATGAAGATGTTTTTTCATTCTTCTGTTAAAATAGAATTACTATTCTTCTGTAGTCCCTGATAATACTTCTTCTATTGATGTCAAGCCGAGTTTAACTTTTTCCAGGCCTGATTCTCTTAGATTTAAAGTCCCATCTTTTTTTGCTTGAATTCTTATTTTTTCTTCATCTACCTCCGTTCCTGATCTGACAATTATTTGTCTAAGCTCTTTGGTGAAATACAAGGCTTCGTGAATTGCCATTCGTCCTTTATATCCTGATCCATGGCATACGTCACAGCCATGTGGTTTATAGATAGTATAGTTCTTCCATTCATTTATATCCAACCCTGCAGCACTAACTAATCCTTCATCTATTTCTGTCATTTTTCTTTTACATTCACATAGTCTTCGAATTAAACGCTGTGCAACTATAAGATTAATTGCATATGCAATTAAGAAGGGTTCAATTCCCATTTTATAAAGTCTTGCAACAGCACTCGGAGCATCGTTGGTGTGAAGAGTGGAAAATGTTAAGTGCCCGGTATTTGCAAGTTTAATTGCTACTTCAGCGGTTTCTTTATCTCTCATTTCACCTACCAATACAATATCAGGATCGTGACGAAGTATTGATCGGATTGCCTGATCAAAGTTCATTTTGTAACCGATCTTTAATTGTCTTGCTCCTTCAATTACATATTCCACCGGATCTTCAACTGTTAAAACATTTACAGTAGGATCGATTACCTGGTGAACAGCCGCAACAAGGGTAGTACTTTTTCCGGAACCCGTCGGTCCGGTAAGTATAACCATTCCCTGAGGTTGATTTATAGCCTTCACAAATGACTGCTTCGCGTAACCTGCTAAACCTAATTTGTCTAAATCCTTTACTACTTTCCTGTCATCAAGAATTCTTATTACAACACTTTCAAACTTGTTTTTTAATTCAGTACCAACCATAGGAAGCACGGATACTCTAAACCTAATTATATAACCATCAATCTCGCGCTGAATGAAACCATCTTGGGCTCTTTCTCTTTCAAACCTATCCATTCCTTTAGATCTATCTTTTACAACAGCAATCACTGCTTCTGGTAAAGTATTATCCTGTACATGCCACATCTGCAGGTTGCCGTCAATCCTGATCATTATTTCAGTTTTATTATTGGACTTCGGAATGAAATGTATATCGCTTGCTCCTCTTCT
>Ga0105095_10000219_pt1 | contig 26031 bp, 24 predicted proteins | sample PPLLak2March2015_2_FD_79180 | JGI IMG/M metagenome (GOLD analysis project Ga0105095, IMG submission 79180) | Freshwater sediment microbial communities from Prairie Pothole Lake near Jamestown, North Dakota, USA - PPLs Lake P8 Core (3) Depth... | ecosystem: Environmental > Aquatic > Freshwater >...
GCGAGCGCGGCGGCCAGGGAGGCAATCTGTCCTAGTTTTTTCATGGGTTTCTCCACTTTTGAGTACCGGTTTGGATCAAGCCGAGGCGGAGTCCTTGGCGCCGTTGCCGGCGAGGGCGGAGGCCGCCGATGTCACGCGATGTGCGGCCTCGTCCCGGACCTCCTCGCCTCGACGGATGATCTGGTGCGTCAACCCGCGGGCGGAGTCGGCCAACCCGCGGGCGGAGTCGGCGGTTTCACGGAGCGTTCGCCGCATCGCTTCCCGGGTCGCCTTGCCCGACTGAGGAGCCAGGAGAAGGGTGGCGGTGATACCGGCGAGGCCGCCGGCGAGAAAACAGAGCATCCGGGTGGAGTATGTGCAGTCATTCATGGGAACCTCCTCGGTTCTTGTTCGTTTGCGACCGACGACCGCCTGCATCGGCGGCTCGTCCTCATCTACAGCAAGAGCAAGATCAGGGCCATCCGCGTTGCGCACCGAAATCTCGGGGAAGAGCCCTGGTTTTCGGTCTCCGAAGGACGCGGATTGTAGATTGTTCCTTCGTTCCTCCCCTTGGGAACTGACCGCTTGCTCCCCGAGAAGCCACGTGTTTCCGAGGATACGCATCCCTAGTGGCGGTTACTTATGGGTGGCACGGGGGTTGCTTCCTTGAGTATCGACGATTGACGGGTACACCCGGAAGACGCGCGAGCTGCCGGGCCACTCGTCCACAAGGAGACAGCAGATGAAGAGAACATTTCACGCGTCGTCAGTCCTGCTGGCGGGCGCTTTGATACTTTGTGCGCCTCTCGTGGCTCAGGCAGCGACCAGCAGTCCGACACCCGGCTTCAACCTGTTCAGCGTAGAGCAGGACATCGAGATTGGGCGTGAGTCCGCGGTCGAGGCCGAGAAGCAACTCTCGTTGTTGAACGATCGGAACGTAGACCGCTACCTGAACGAGATCATCGGCAAGTTGGCGGCGCGGGCTCCGGGCGCGCGCTATCCCTACACGATCAAGGCCGTGAACGCTTCCGAGATCAACGCCTTCTCGCTCCCCGGCGGCCCGATGTACGTGAATCGCGGCCTGTTCGAGGCGGCGCGAAACGAGGCGGAGCTGGCGGGTGTCCTGGCCCACGAGATGTCCCATGTGGCCCTCCGGCACGGAACCCACCAGGCCTCGAAGGCCTATCTCAGCCAGGCCGGCCTCGGGATACTGGGGGGGCTCCTGGGGAAGAACGGCGGCAACACCGCGACGATCGTGAACGCAATTGGCGGCCTGGGGTTGAACACGGTCTTCCTCAAGTTCGGCCGCGACGCCGAGTACCAGGCCGACCAGCTCGGCGCGGAGATCATGGCCGCAGCGGGCTACAACCCTGTGGCCATGGCCGACTTCTTCGAGCTCCTCCGCAGAGAGCAGGGACGTGATCCCGGCAAGCTGGAGCGGCTCTTCAGCGGCCATCCACCCTCCGCCGATCGGGAGGCGCGTATCCGGGAGCGGGCCGGGAGCCTCCAGTTGGCGCGGTCGTCCGATGTGGGCGGCTTCGACCGCATGAGAGCCGATCTCCGTGGACTCTCTCCCGCTCCCTCGCAGGTTGCGCAGCGCGGGGAGGAGTCACGGAGCCAGGACAGCCGCGACAACCCGGATAGCGGTCGATATGACGTTCGGGTGGACGAGCCGTCCACAAGGTTCCAGAGGTTCGATCAGCGCAACGGCTTTTTCACCATCGACTACCCCGAGAACTGGCGGGCATATGCGCCCGACTCTGGACAGGCCGTTTCCTTCGCGCCCGACGGGGGTGTCGTCGAAACAGCCAACGGCCAGCAGGCCATGCTCTACGGGGTCATCGTCAACCACTACGCGCCCTTCGAGGCGGACCAGGGGAGCTTGGAGCGCAACTACGTGCCCTTGGAGGACCGGGACCAGTGGCGAGGGAATCTTGCAGAGGCCACCGACGACCTCGTCGGCACGATCATCCGCTCGAACACGTACCTCCACGCGGAGAACGGCTCCGCACGGCGAGAGCAGATAGACGGAGCCTCGTCCTATTCGGTGATGCTCTCCGGACGCTCGCCCGTCACCGGGCAGGAGGAGAAGGTGACGGTCGTGACCCGGGGCCTCTCCGATGGCCATGTGCTCTACGCCCTGTGCATCGTCCCCGGCAGCGGCTACGACTCGATGGCGCGGACCTTCACGCAGATGCTGCGGACGCTGAACGTCAACGACGACGCGGCCCACCGCGGAACCGAGACCAGCTCGAGCTCGGCTTCGTGGCGGTAGTCGGCCGAGAGCGGTGGAAAGGCGTTCTTCTTCGCGTCGGACCGGGGGTGGAGCGAGCTCGACATCGTGATCGCGTCGCTCGTAGAACACCCCCGGGCTGGCGGGAGCTTCGCGAGGCGCACCCGCGGATCGTGACGGGTATCGCTCTGGGCATCGCCGTCCTCCTCGTGACGGACGTCGTCCTCGCGTACAAGCGCGTGCAGTATGGCCTGGAACTTCTGCGCATGCGCGCTTCCATGACGGAAACCGAGAGCCGACGGGTCGACGCCATCGCCGCCTCGGAGGAGAACCGCCTGGCCATCGCCGTCGAGCTGGCGCGCCGGCAGGCGCTGGGCGATACGGATCTGCATCTGGCAGTGGACACCGAGAACGGTCTGCTGTACCTGGAGCGCCACGGCGCACGGCTCCGCGAGATGCGGGTAAGCCTGGGTCGGGAGGCAACGGTAGGCGCGCCACCCGACGCCGTGCTCCTGGCCCCGCCGCTGGGCAAGCGTTCGATCGCGCGGGTTGTGGACGGATCGTATCCCTGGGAGGTTCCGGAGTGGGTGTTCGCCGACCGCGGGTGGTCGGCGCCGGACGACCGACGGATTCCTGGCGCATTGGGCCCGCTGGCCATCTTCCTGGACAGCGGAGCTGTTCTCTACTCGCGGCCCGCCGTGGGGCCCCTCAGTGACCTGGACTACATCCTGCCCGGCAGCGTCCGGGCGGAGGCGCCGGACCTCGAGGCCATCCGCGAGAACCTGCAGCCCGGCATGGGGGTGTATTTCCACTGACATGCGCGAAGCGACGTTCTTCCCGAAGCTCAGGACCGGTGTCGTCGATTTCTTTCGCCACGGCCGCGCGGCCGTCCAGCTCGTCGGAATCGCGCTGGCCCTCATGGCGGCCAGTACCGTGCTTCTCGTCGATACCGTGGGAGTGCGTCTCCGGCGCGACGTGGCCCGCCTGGTGCTCGAGGATCGCCTCGAGGTCCTCGAAAGCGCTCGCTGGCGCGTCGCCGGGTCGGAGCGGATGCTGCGCGACGTGGAGGCGGCGCCGGAGCCGCCGCGCGATCGGCCCTACCTGGTGATCAGCCTCGAGGAGCGGCGTCTCTGGTACAAGCAGCATGGGGCCATCCTCTATTCGACCGAGGTTGCCACGGGCAGCGGCAAGACGATGGTTAAGGAAGGAGGCGCCAGCGTCTGGAAGTTCGAGACCCCGCGCGGGCGTCTTTTGGTGCAGAGCAAGGAAGAGGCGCCGGTGTGGGCGCCACCGGACTGGCACTACGTGGAGCAATCGCGCAAGCGCGGGTTGGGATTGGCGCGCCTCGAGTACGGACAGTCGCTCGCCCTTGCTGACGGCTCTCTCATCACGGTTGCTGGGAACGACGTCGTGCGAGTGCTTCCCGACGGTCGGCGACAGGTGTTGCCGGCCACGGACGGGCGGGAGATCGTCGTGGACGGTAAGATTCTGGTGCCACCCCTGGGCACCACCCAGCGGCGGTACGAGGGCGTCCTCGGCACCCATCGCCTGAATCTGGGCAACGGATACGCGCTGCATGGCACGAACCAGCCGAAAACCGTGGGCCGTGCGGTGAGCCACGGCTGCGTGCGCTTGCGCAACGAGGACATCGCGCAGCTGTACGCCATGGTGCCCGTAGGCACACCCGTCTACATTTATTGAGAACGGGGGGCAGTCCCGATCCTGACTCCTTTCCGATCGGCCGCGACGCCAAGGCACTGTCGAGTCGGTCTTACACAACCCACCGCCGCCCATGGCTCAGCACACCTTCTACGTAGTCGTTCTTTCGCAGCGACTAATCGACGCGGAGAGAAACGAAGGAACGCTTTGCTTCCCGATCTTCCTGGGGTTTGCAGTTCGCGATATGTTTGCTTTGCGGCACCCGGCCAGGCGCCGCGTGTGAAGGTTTCGCTCGACGTGAAGATGGTGAGGGAAATCTTCCCGAAAGGCGTTACTTCGTGGTAAGCGGTGCGGCAAAAGGGGGAAATACCAATGAGACTTCCGCGGATATCGCAGAGAGTTTTCACGTTCTTGGCACTAGGGGCGGGTGTCGCGTTTTTGGCCGTCGGGATCCGAGCCGGAGAGAGCGGCCCGGCGGAGCGGATTGACGCTCGAGCATCCAACGCCGTTCGCGCCAAGACGTCCCGGTTCTCCGTCATGCTTCAGCTCGAGGAGGTCGGCATCCAGGCGTTTTTCACCGAGATCTCCGGCCTCGGGTCCGAGAGCGAGGTCGTCGAGTTCCATGAGGGGGGACAGAACGACGTCGTGCGAAAGCTCCCTGGACGGCTGAATTTCGACAATATCGTGCTGAAGCGGGGCATCACTGGAGACGCGTCGCTCTGGCAATGGAGGCGGATGGTCGAAACCGGAAACATACAGGACGCGCGCACCAACGGAAAGATCACTCTCCTGGATCGGGGACGCGCGGTCGCGACGTGGCACTTCACCAACGGCTGGCCGTCGAAGATCTCGGTATCGACGCCGAACGCGGAAGGGAACGACATCGTGACCGAGTCCATCACCATCGCTCACGAAGGGATGACGATGGAGTGAGCTCTCCCTTTGGTTCCGCGAGTCTTGACAGCCTGGTTCGATGTGGTCACAATAACCACATGGCTGTGCGAAAGCCGCGGAAAATCGGCGCCCGGGAGCTCAAGACCCGACTCGGCGCCTACCTGCGCGAAGTCCGGGAGGGAGCCACCTTGATCGTCACCGAAAGGGGCGAGCCCGTGGCCGAGATCCGGCCTCTCCCCACGGGCGGGAAGACAGAAAAGGCGCGCCTGGACGAGCTCGTGAGGCGTGGCACTCTCACGCGCGAGTCCAGAAAGAAGCTCTCTTCCTTTCGCCCGATTCGGATTGCTGGAGGCCCCCTCTCCGAGACCATTATCGAAGATAGGGAAGACCGCTTTTGATCGGATACTTCGACGCCAGCGCCCTCGCGAAGCGGTACGTCGAAGAGACCGAGAGTTCTACAGTGCGGAGCCTTCTCGACGAGTGTCTCGTTTGCACCAGTCGCCTGTCGGAGGTCGAGGTTGCTTCCGCACTCCTTCGACGAACCAGAGAGCGTTCCCTTTCCCGATCGGAGCGTGACCGTGCGCTTTCGGCGCTCTCGGAAGACATGCAGTCTTTCTATGTCGTCGAGTTTTTTCCGGAGATCGCGAAGGCGGCGCGGAAGCTCCTTCTCAGGCACACCTTGCGCGCCAGCGACGCGGTTCAACTCGCCTCCTCGACCCACGTGCGAGAAAGCGCCGGTGAGAGCGTGCTGTTCGTGGCGTTCGACCGGAGACTCAACGAGGCGGCCTCGGGGGAAGGCTTGATGCTTCCGCCTGAAGCTCGTCCACCCTCTTCGGAATGAAGCGATTGGCGCTGAACGCGGGGGAAAGGGCCTCCTGAAACGCCGCGAGGCGGAAGTGTCAGTTCCCGTCCGTTTCCCCTCACCGGCGAACGCGGGCGCGTGTGACCGCCGTCACCGGAACGAGGTTCCCAGCAGCCGAAGGGCATGAAGACGTTCCGCGGGAGGTCCGGCCCTCCCCGATACTGGTTTAGAGGTCGAAGCGCCCCTCCATCGCAATCCGGTCGGCCGGGCCCCAGAAGGACTCGAGGAGCGGCAGGTAGTTGCCGTCGCGCGCGCTACACGGCACGAACCAGCCGAAAACCGTGGGCCGTGCGATGAGCCACGGCTGGCGTGCGCTTGCGCAACGACGACATCGCGCAGCTGTACGCCATGGTGCCCGTAGGCACACCCGTCTACATTTTATTGAGAACGGGGCGATTTCTTGCCCGACCCAGTACCGATTACCGCTGACTCCGAGGCGCGATCGAGTCGATCGTGCACCACGGCCCAGTCGACATGGCTCAGCACTCCTTCGACGTACTCGTTCTTTCGCACCGAGTAATCGAGGAAATAGGCGTGCTCCCAGCAGTCGATCGCCAACACGACCGCCTGGTTGGCGAACAGGCCGCCATCGTGCTCGGAGTGCACGAGATTGTGCCGCAGCGACTCCGATCCGAGGTCGCACGTCACCAGAACCCAGCCGTGGGTCGATTGCGTCATGGCCTTGAGATCGGCCATCGCCTTGTCCCACGAGCCGAAGGCCTTCTCCTCGGCCCGCCGGAAAGCAGCCGGCACCTTGGCCTTCGGCGCGCCGAGGTTCCCGAAGTAGAGCTCGTGCAGGAACGTCCCGTTGAACGCGGTCGGCTCGCGGCGCCGCAGCTCGGAATAGGCGTCGTGGCTATAGTTGGCGTCTTCGCGCGAGGCGGTCGAGAGCAGGGCCTCGATTTCGTTCAGCTTCTTCACGTAGCCCTGGTAGAGCTCGAAATGGGCGACAAGCTGGGCTTCCGAAAGGAAGCCCTTGCACTGAGCGACGAGACGGCTGTAGTCCTTCACCCGATGAGTCGTCATCACCGTCACGAAGTGGCCGAGGTGACCTTGAAGTCCCTGGTCCCCGCGGACGCACCATCCAGGAGAACCTCCACCTTGTATCCGCCAGCCGGCCAGCCGTCGGGCTTGGACAGATGGAACTCGGTGACCGCGGCGCTTCCGGTGGGGGCGATATTCTGCCTGGACTCGTCGACCACCTGCCCGTCCTCGTACGTCCAGCGGGCGGTGAGCGTGGCGCTCGGGCCGGAGCCTTCGGTCTTCACCGACAGGTAGAAGGTGTCGGCGGGTCCGAAGGACTCGGTCTTTTCCGCGATGGTCTTGTCCGCGGCGACGCTCCGCCCGACGGCGATGTCGGTTACCTTCACGCCAGTCTGTGCGCCGGGCTTGGATGGGGAGCAGGCGAAAAGAGCTACGGCCAGCGGAAGGCCGACTACGATTCGAGCGTACTGATTCATATTCATTCCTCTTCTCCTTAAGCTTCCGGGATTCGCAGCTCTTGTCCCGGATAAATGAGGTCCGGATCCTTGATGATGTTCCGGTTCGCCTCGTAGATCCTCGGCCATTTCTGGGCGTCGCCGTACTCGCGCTTCGCGATCTTGGACAGGCTGTCGCCGCTGACCACGACGTAGGTCCGTCCGGCCATGGAAGGCGCCTTCGTTTCTGGCGGGCCCACACCCGGGATCGGAGCGGTGCTGGAGCCGCCGCTCTGAACGTTGGAAAAGTCCGGCCGCGGCTTCTGTTTCTTCCCAAAAAGGTCCCCAAAGATTCCCATTTTTACTTCCTCCACGCGCGCGAATGTTTTCGTGTATCTCTTCTCGCGCGCCGCATCGATTGAAGAGCAAGAGCCGTGCCAGGGCCGCCTTGGTGTCGGCAACGACTCTACTTTTTTCCGATCAGCAAGATTCCCCCGCCCACGGCCAGCAAGACCACGCCGGCCCACAACGGGACGTTGACCCGCTCCTTCTCGGTGATCGAAATCTCCACCGGGCCGAGCTTGGCGTCGTGGGTCTCGCTGGTGTAACTGAATCCTCCGTACGCAAGGGCCAACGCCCCGGCGACCAAGAGAGCGATCGCGAGTATTCGCATCCGAGCCTCCTCGAAGCCGTGGCGGACGAGAGCGAGCGTGTCTGGCTCGCCGCTCCCGCGCCGCCTCGGGTTACGGCCGCTAATCGTCGATGACGAAGGTGAGCATCATGTTCACCTGGTACTCGGTGATCGCGCCTTTGCTCAACCTGACCTGCTGCTCCTTGATCCAGGCGCTCTGGACGTTGCGGAGCGTCTTGTTCGCCCTCTCCAGACCCTGCTGGATCGCATCCTCGAAACTCTTGGTCGACGTGGCGCTTATCTCGGAAACTTTTGCTACTGACATGCAGTTCCTTCCTTCCGGCTAGCGCGCCGAGCTCAACCTGGAGAAGACGCCCAGCGCCCTGAGGATCCAGATGAGCAGTGCCGCTCCAAGAACGGCGACGATCCATGCCGCAGGGGCCCCTTGAGCCCGAACGCCCAGCGCATTCGCGACGTAGACCCCGAGAAACGACCCGATGATACCGACGATGATGTTGGCCAGAATCCCCATCTGGCCGTTGGCCCTCATCAGAATGCTTGCCAGCCACCCGACGATGCCGCCGATGATGAGCGTAATGAGTAAATTGTTCGATGCTAAGTCCATGATTTCCTCCTGGCATCCACGACACGGTGCCCTTGTTTGGGCTCCGTGGCCGTAGCCGCCAACTGCCTAGGAAGCAAGACCCGAGCCACACTCGCGGAATCGCTCCATGAGGCTGCGGTGGTTGCGCTCAGCGGGCGCGGGAGCCAAATGGGGCCGCGCCTGCGAGGCGGTGTTCGGCCGCCCTTTCTACAAATTGCAGCTGCTGAGGTCGACTGCGCCGCGAGGTGTCGAAACGACGATTGCCCGACTTCGCGGCCGCACTTAGCAGAGAGAGACAGCGATAGCACGCGCGATTCGTCTCGCCGTCGCGTCGATTGCCGTGTTCCGCGGAGAAGGACTCTCCGAAGGCCGATAGGCGTCGACAAGTTTGAGGTAAGCCTGCGCAAGCCGTTGCGGCTCGATTGAGCTGAGTGTGCGTCCATAGGCATACCCGTACGAATCCTCCGTGGTCCCATTCTCGTAGTTCATCCAGTCCTCCTCCATCAATAGGCGAGCCACAGGCCCGCTACGGTCTTGCAGTCACGACTTCGCCAGGCAAAATGACCTCGATGTCGTCGAGCCATTGTTCTCTGGTGCACGGGTCGTGCCAGCCCTTCTTGCTCTCCGCGCTCATTCTTCCTATTCTTGAAGCTGGAACTTCGGGCCCACGAAGCTCGATGGAGTCGAAAGGAAGCAACCGATGCGCCTGGCCGCCGTTTCCGTCCTCGCGGGCGTTCTCTTCTCGGGGAGCCCGTTTCTCGCCCGTCCTGCGCAACCAGCCGCAGAGAAGAAAATCGCCTTCACCGACGTCCGCGAGCAGACGGTTCAGTTCATCGGCTATTACGAGACGATTCGGCTCACGAGGGAACAAGAGGCCGTCAAGCGCGAGGCTCTCTCATCGCTTCCCGCCGCTTGCTGCTCGGGCAACTCCGCATACACCTGCTGCTGCGTCTGCAACCTCTCGCGGACCGTCTGGGGCCTCACGGCGTACCTCATTACCGAGCACGACGCCGGGGTCGAGGAGATTCGCGAAGCGGTTCGAGAGTGGACGAAGTTCGTGAATCCCGAGGGCTTCAGCGGCGATTCCTGTTTCAAAGGCGGCTGCGCGCGCTCGTTCGAGAAGAACGGCTGCGGCGGAATGCAGGCTTCGCGCATCATCTGGGAGTAGCGCACGGCGCCACCGCCTCGCTGAAGCGTCCGCCCCCGCAATCCCCATTCCCCGCGCGTCCATGCCTTCCCGGCGATGGCCGGATGCGGTGGTGAATTCCGTTCTTCATTAGAGACCGAACAACCAAAGCGAGTCACGGAGCATCGCTCTCGCAGGCTTGCGCTCACCGGGAGACGGGAGAGCGGAAAACCGTCGGTTTCGAGAGGAGCTGAGAATGGGGAAGGGAAGAACGCTTCTGATCCTCGGCGAGATGATCGCCGCACCCGTCGCCGCCCGTCCCGTGCTGCAGCCCTTTGGAGGCCGCGCGGTGCTGTCGTACGCGCCGAGCGCGGTCGAGGACTGCGACGAGCGCGTCCTCTTGACGCTACAGAACGAGGGAGCGGCCGGAGTGGTCTACCGCCTCCTCTGGTTCGACGCCGCTCACGACCTGGTCGGCCGGAGCGACCCTCGACGCCTGGACCGGAACGCCTCGGTCCTTCTGGACGTCGGCGGCATCGCCCGGTCCCGCGGAGTTCCGTGGACGGGAGGCACAACCGAGCTCGAGTGGGTCTCCGAACGGTTCAGCCGGATCACCACCGCCGCCCGCCTGGTCCGTAACCACCATCACGGACGGGACTTCGAAGTCGCGAGCCCGTTCCCGGTGGACAACGAGCCCCCCGTTTCCATCCGGTGGGCGGAGTACGAGGCAATCGCGGGACGTTAGGCCTCGGTCGTCAGTCGGCCTTGTATTCCCTCAACCGGTTGTAGAGGGTCTTCACGCTGATTCCGAGGATATCTGCGACCCTCAACTTGTTGCCTTCGAACTGATCGAGGGTCGCGAGGATGAGGCGTCGCTCCATCTCGGCCATGGAGATCCCGACGCGGATCGACAAGCTCGATGCGGGCGCGTCTCGTTCCTCGGTGACCTCGAGGGAGAGTGAATCGATCCCCACGTCCCCCTCGGCGAGTATGAACGCGCGCTGAATCACGTTTCTGAGCTCGCGTACGTTGCCGGGCCACTCGTGCTGCCGCAGGCGATCGAGGCACGCCCGGGAGAAGCGCTTGGACGTACCCTCGGCCGCGTTCAGCTCCCTCAGGAACTCCTCGGCCAGGAGCTCGACGTCGTCACCCCGCTCCCGAAGCGGGGGAATCCGGATGTGGAAGACGTTGAGGCGATACAGCAGGTCCTCGCGAAGCTTCCCCGCCGAGAGGGCGTTCTCGATCCGCTGATTGGAGGCCGCGATGATGCGCACGTCGACCTGGAACGAATCGCTTCCTCCAACGCGGGTGACCGCGGAGGTTTCGAGCACGCGAAGGAGCCTCACCTGGAGGTCCATGGGCATCTCCGCGATCTCGTCGAGAAACAGAGTCCCTCCCTGCGCTCGCTCGAAGTATCCCCGGTGCATTCTGTCCGCCCCGGTGAAGCTGCCGCGCTCGTGACCGAAGAGCTCGCTCTCGATCAGATTCGCCGACACCGCTCCGCAGTTCATTGGAAGAAACGGTGCTTTGCTGCGCCGGCTCAAGTCGTGGATGGTCCGCGCCACGACCTCCTTTCCCGTACCCGTCTCGCCGGTGAGGATGATGCTGGCGTTGGTTTTGGCCACGCGTACGATCAAGTCGTAGATCTTCTGCATGGCGGGTGATGCGCCCACGAGGGGCCCGAAGCGGCCCAGCTTGCGCAGCTCGGTGCGCAGCGAGCCAATCTCACCCTTCATCTGAAGCGTGCGATTGAGGTTGCCCAGAGCCATCTTGACCCGGGCGATATCGACGGGCTTAGTGAGGTAGTCGGCGGCGCCGCGACGAAGCGCCTCGACCGCGGTCTCGACGCTCGCGTTCCCCGTGATGAGAACGACCTCCGGGGCCGCGGCGCCTTCGAAGTCATCCAGCAGCTCGAGGCCGCTCCCGTCCGGCAGATGAAGGTCGAGCAGCACGATATCGGGCGCGCTCGACGCGATTTCTTCGCGGGCCTGCTTCAAGGTGCCGGCGCCGGTCACCGCAAACCCCTCGCGCTTGACGACTTCCGAGAGCCCCAGCAGGAACCCCGGGTCGTCATCCACGATTAACGCGCGGGGTTTGGCTGCCAAGGGGGAAAGGGGAGTGGTCCCGTCATCCGAATCTCCCCCCGCCATCGATCGATCTGCTCCTTGCACGGGTACAGTGTATTACGACGAGCGGCCGCCCGGGTTGGGAGTCAGAGCATCGAGCTCAAGGGATCCGCAATACCTGGCCGGCGTGGATCAGGCTCGGGCTCTGGACGATTTTCCGGTTCGCCCAGTAGATCTTCGGCCAATCGTTGGCATCGCCGTACTCGCGCTTGGCGATCGTGGACAAGCTGTCGCCGGAGACGACGATATGCCACCGGCTCCTCGTGCGCCGCGTCGCCTCCGTTCCACCTGCGCCCGCGCCCGACGATCCATTCGTCGACGAGGCCCGTCCCACGCTCCGAAACAGGTCCTGCAGAATGCCCATTCTTTTTCCTTAGTCGACTTTCGGCCGTGCCAGCGCACAAGGGTCGGCTCGAAGATGTTTGTAGACTTTGCAGCCGGCCTTGCGTCAGAGAGCGCGCTTCTTCAATCCCCTACCGCCGGACGGTGAGATTGGACTTGACGCTCTTCACGCCATCCACGGACTTCGCGATGCCGACGGCCTTTTGTGCAACCGCCGAGCTCTGAACCGCTCCGTTCAACGTCACGACGCCATCGGTGGTATCGACGTTGATGTCCATGGCCGCCACGTCCGGATCGTCGGCCATCTTCATCTTGACTGCCGCGGTAATGCTTGCATCCGTGGCCACTTGATTCACCTGCTGAGCGGCTTCCTTGGTCCCCTCTCCCACGGCAACTCCGGTGTTCTTCGTGGCCGTGCAACCGGACGCCAGGAGGGCAGCGAGACAAAGGAAAGGGGTCGAGTAATTTCGGTACTTCATTAGAGCATCTCCTCGAGTCTTGTATCGTTTCAGAGTTTTCTATCGCCGAGCCCCCTGCGCGTCCCCGGTTGTCGTCTCAAAGATGGAGGGCTCGACACGAGGCGTAGAGAGCAATTGCCGTGCCAGCAGGCGGTCCCGGACGACGAGAATGCTACCGTGGGGAGCCTTGATGCTTCTCTTCCTCGCCTGTCTGGTCTACGCGGGGAGCGGTTCACTCAAGTCGCGGTGATCGGCGTCGCGAGTTTCGATCGGCCATTCCTCGGAAGCGAGAACGACTTGCGCGGATTTTGCATCCGCGGCGTAGGCCCGCGGGAGGAAGACGTTGTGGCGGGCGGCATCGAATCCTCGCGCCCGTCGCAAACGTGCCGGTGCGCGTCGGCTATGGATTCACCCTCGACCGGGTCGAGGACGACCCGCGCGGCTGTTTCTTCGCGAGTCTCGCAATTCGATTCCAGCTAGGGCTTCTTCCTGGGCTTTCCCGAGCCCTTGCCGCGGAGCTTCTCGCGCACCACGGGGTGGTCCGGATCGTAGGCGAGAATCCGCTCGTAAAGGTTGGCCGCCCGGGTTGCCAGGCCCGCGGCCTCGTAATTCTCGGCGAGCCCGAGGATGCACTCGAGGTCGAACTCGTTGGCCTTCAGCGCCAGCAGGAAATGATCCTCTGCCTCTTTCCTCCAGTTGGGGTTCTTCGACAGGGCCTTCGCGAGGAGCTTGTGGTACCTGGGCTCGCCAGGCATCATCCGCACTGATTCCCGGAGGCACTGGATCGCATCGAAGTACTCCATGCGCTCGAAGTGAGAGTAGCCCTGCTGATAGTGGCGGTCGGCGACGACCTCGGGCGGTGCGGTGTAGGGCACGGGTCCCTGCGCTCCCGGGTCGGGGGGCACCCGCGCTTTCTGCTGCCGGGCGCCGTCGTATCGGCGCCGGGCGCCGGGATCCGACAGCTCCTGATAGGCCACGGTGATCTTCGCGAAGAGCTCCTCCAGGAGTCCCTGGACGCCGCGCAGGTGAGGGAGGTGATGGCGGTCGGGATGGTACTTCTTCGCCATCGAATAGTAGCCCTTCTTGATCTCGTCGTCGGAGGCGCCGCGGCTGACCTCGAGGAGCGAGTAGTTATCCGCCGTCTCGAGAGACGCGTGCTTCGCCGCGATTTCGGCCAGGACTTCCTCTTCCAGGCCCGCCGCCGACGGCGGCTCCTGTGCCTCCTTCTTCTGCGCTTCGGAAAGCCGTATGCGCTCGTCGCGCACCGCGGGGGAGGATATTCGAGACGTCGGAGGCAGCGTCCTGCTCGCGAGCTCGACGACTCCGGCGGAGACCAGGGCGTAGACGCAGCGGAGCGTCTCGTCTTCTCCGAGAGGCGAGATCGAGGCGATCTCCGCAACCGTAGTGGAGGCGTCGATCCGGGAGAGCACGTAGCCCTCGGAGGGCGTCAACGTCATCTTCTGGTAGAGCAGGAGCGGATTCTCGGTGTGGCGGAGAACGCGATCGAGGGAGCCGAGCGCGCTCCGGATGTGATCGACCGACCCCATGGTGCGCACCCCCATGAGGATCAGCTCGGCGGTGGAAAGGTCGACGACGATGTCCTCCTCCACCGGACGGTCGAGGATCTCGAACCCGTAGGCGCCGCGGTCCCAGTCGAAGACGGAGTAAATGATCTGCTGCACCTGGCCGCGAACGAGCCCGGTGAGCTTGTCCGGGCTCAGCACCTCGAGATCGATGAGCGTCTTCCCCATGCGTTTGCCGGTCTTCCGCATCAGCTCCGAGGCTCGATCGAACGCCGCCCGGTCGATCTCTCCGGTTCGAATCAGGAACTCACCGAGGCGATCGTCGTTGATGTCGGAGTTCGCGAAGACCACGTTCCCCTTCTTGAAATAGAGGCGCTTGGCGACGCCGTCCCGCTCCACGTGGAGGATTCCGGTGGTTCGAGCGCTGTAGACTTCGCGAATCAGCTCCGCGACGGTGGTGTCGGCGAGGCTCCCCTGGAGGCGCGCGTCGAACGATGAGTTCTCTCCGGGCTCGCGCCGGGTCACGACCTGCGCCGCGGCGGGCTCGGGCACTTCCGCGGGAATGACCACGGTCGCCTGGTCCGCGGGAACGGCGGGAGGCAGCGACGTGAGAGCATCGATGAGCTTGCTGCCGGTGGCGAACCGCCCGGCCGGGTCCTTGGCGAGCGCTCGCCCCAGCACGTCGTCGAAGGCCGGGTGGAGGCCGAGGGACTCCCGATCGAAGGGCCTGGGCTCCTCGTTGATGATGGACATGAGGGTGGCCATCACGTTCGTTCCCACGAACGCTTTCTGCCCCACCAGGCACTCGTAGAGCACGCATCCGAGAGAGAAAAGATCCGCGGGAGGGCCGATCGTGAGCTCGCCTCGGGCCTGCTCCGGCGACATGTAGTTGGGCGTTCCCAGGACGCTTCCCGCGGCGGTGAGCTCGGAGGCGTCGGATTTCGCGATGCCGAAATCCATGACCTTCACGTTCCCGCTTCCCGGCTCGATCATGATGTTGGCGGGCTTGATGTCCCGGTGGACCACGCCCTTCTGGTGCGCGAAATCGAGGGCGGACGCGGTCTGACCCAGGAGCCGCGCCGTCTCATCGAGGGAGAGCCGGCCTCGATCCTTGAGGAGCTTCGCCAGGGTCACGCCTTCGATGTATTCCATCAGGATGAAGCTCATGTCCGGCCGATCGACGATGTCGTGAATGGTGACGATATGGGGATGCTTGAGCTTGGCGGCGACGATGGCCTCGCGCACCGTCCGCTCGCGCAGCTCCTTCCGCTGGGCCGGGTCGGCGAAAGCATCCAGGCGCACCCGCTTGACGGCGATGTTGCGCTCGAGCATCGTGTCGAAAAGGCAGTACACGTCCCCGAAGGCGCCCGCGCCGAGGCGGGACACGAAGCGGTAGCGGGTCCCGAGAACCTCGATGAGCGCCTGGACGAGCGGGGCTTCGCCGAGCTCGTCGGCGGAGTCGGTCATGGGCGTTTCGTCAGATGGAAAAGGGCGGGATCCATTCGATGCGGCCTCCAGAAGCCTACATTCCAGGATACCAACGGTTTCGCCGAGCGTCCAACGCCGGACCCGTCCGTATCCGCCGCCGCCCTTTGGCTTTGCCTCGCGAGTCTGGCTAATATTCTGGAGTCCGCAACCCTCCATGCAGCCGATCGATATCCTCTATCTCGAAAGCCGACCCGCCAGCGGGCGGAGCCCGTCGCGCCGCCTGAAGTCGAGGGGCTTCCGGGTTCGCACGGGATCCCTCGCCTCCGTCTCCGGTAAGAGTCAATCGGGGGCTCCGGATCTCGTGATTTGCGAGATCGCCGCGCCGTCGGGGTTGGAGGCGCTGCGCGGCGTCAAGAGCCTCCTGCCCGGGGTGCCGGTGCTCGTCGTGGCGGGCAAGAGAGCGATTGGGATCTCGCGCGAGGCGGCGGAGCTCGGCGTCTGTCGTTTCCTGACGAAGCCCGTCCGGACCGCCGATCTGGAGCTCGCCGTCCATCAGGCCCTCCAGCAGCCGGCGAGGCGCGACCTTGAGCGGCTTTCGTTCGCGAACCGACAGCTCGCCGCCCTCAACCACGTGAGCAACCGGTTCTCGCGGCTGCGCGACGAGGCGGAGCTTCTGGAAGCGGTCCCCCGGCTCCTCACGGAGAGCCTGGAGTTCGACCGCGGCATTCTTCTATTGCACGACGGGCGGTCTCTCTCGGTCCGCTCGATTTGTCTTCCGCGCGACCCGCCGGAGTTCATCCAGAGGTTCGAGGAGCGCGTCCGGACGGGGGAGATGCCGCTCCCGCCTCCGGTTCTCGAGAGCTTCGAGAGGAACGAGACGCTCTTCATCGCCGACCCCAGCGCCGACCCCCGATGGCCCAGAGCTCCCGGGGAGGTGATCCGCACGCGCTCTGTGGTGATCGCGCCGATTCGCTCGCAGAACCGGCCGATTGGAGCTCTGGTGGGCAACATGCAGCACCAGGAGCGCGCGATGGACGCTCAGGACGTCGCCCGCTTCGAGATGTTCGCCAACATGGTCGGTCTCGCCCTGGACAACATCCGGGCGTACCAACGGCTCGAGCGGACGGTGGTGGAGCGGACGGAGTCGCTCCTTCAAGCGAACGAGGAGCTCCAGGCGATTCTCGACTCGTCGCTCGCGGCGGTCGTGATGGTCGATCCCGATGGCCGGATCCTCGCGAGAAACCGCCGGGTGGAAGAGTTCTTCGGCGCGGGCTCAGGGTCCTTCGCCGGGATCGAGGAGCTTCACCGGCGGGTGCGGTCGCTCGCGTCCGATCCGGAGCATTTCGATCGTCGGGTTCGAGCGCTGACCGCGGGCTCCGAGGCCGAGGAGGGGCTGGGGCATTACGAGAACGCAGTGCGGGTTCGCAAGCCCATCCTCCGCGATCTGACGATCGTGTCCTCTCCGGTGAAGGATGGCCGCGTCTGGGTCTTTACAGACGTCACCCGGCTGAAGCAGGCTGATGAGCAGCTGCACCTCATCATCGACGCCGCCCCGATTCCGCTCCTGGTGAGCCGCCTCGCGGACGGCAAGATTCTCTACGCCAACGACCGCGAGGCGGCGCTGATGGGGTTGACGCGCGCGGAGATCATGAAGCGCCGCTCGCTCGACTTCTACGACGACCCCGAGGAGCGGCCGCGGCTCATCGAGCGGCTGAAGCGCGAGGGCCGGATCGACGACGTGGAGGTGCGGGTCCGCCGCGCCGACGGCTCCGTGATCTGGGCGGTGTTCGCCCTCGTGGTGACCGAGCTCCGCGGCGAGCCGGTGATCGTCGCCGGCTCCTACGAGGTCACGCGGCGCAAGCAGGCGGAAGAGGCGCTCGAGCAGGAGCGCAACTTCGTCTCTGCCGTCCTGGATACGGCGGCCGCGCTGGTGGTGGTGCTGGACCCCGAAGGACACGTGGTGCGTTTCAACCGTGCCTGCGAGCGCATCACCGGCTACACTTTCGAGGAGATTCGGGGAAAGCCCTTTCCCGAGACCTTTCTCCTTCCGGACGAGCGCCCCGAAGTGGAGGCGGACTTCCAGAGACTTCTCTCCGGCGAGCCGCGGCTCGAGCGGCGCAACTGGTGGGTCACGAGGAGCGGTGAGGCGCGGCTCATCGAGTGGTCGAATACCACTTTGACCGGCGCCGAAGGGCGGGTCGAGTACGTCGTCGCCACCGGCATCGACGTCACCGAGCGATACCAGGCCCGGCAGAAGCTCAAGCTCTACCGCCAGATCTTCGACCGTTCTTACGACGGGATCGTGGTCCTCGACGCGAACGGCGTCTTCGTGGAGCGCAACCCCATTCATCGGGTCCTGAGCGGATTCGAAGACGAGGTTCTCCTCGGCCGCTCGGCGGCGGAGTTCTTCGGCGAGGAGCTCATGGAGTTCGTGCTTCGCACCGTCCGCGAAACCGGGATCTATCGCGGGGAGCTCCTCGCTCCCAACGCCGACGGCACCCGCACGCCGGTCGAGGTCTCGGTCTTCTCCATCCTGAACGACGCCGCGGAGATTCTCTACTACGTGGCGATCGGGCGCGATATCACCGAAAGAAAACGCGCCGAGGAGGCGCTCCAGAGCGCCCACGACGCGCTCGAGGAGCGCGTCGAAGCGAGGACCCGAGAGCTCGCCCGGCTCAACGAGACACTCCTGAGCGAGGTCGGGGAGCGCAAGCAGGCGGAAGAGGCCCTGCGCCGGAGCCACGAGATTCTCTCGAAGCAGAACGCGGTGCTCGCGGAGTTCTCGAAGCGTCTCAACCCCGAGCGCGGAAACCTGCAGAGCCTGCTGGGAGAGCTCACGCGGGCGGCTTCGGACACGCTGGACGTCGCGCGGGTGAGCGTCTGGATGTACCGCGAGGCGGAGTCCGCGATCGAGTGCCTCGACCTCTACGACGCGGGGGCCGGCCGCCACGAGCAGGGACAGCGGCTCGCGAACGTCGATTTCCCGTCGTACTTCCACGCCCTGGGCCAGCATCGGGCCATCGCCGCCCACGATGCTCACAACGATCCCCGCACCCGCGAGTTCTCATCGAGTTATCTTGCTCCCCTCGGCATCACGTCGATGCTCGACGCCCCGATCTGGCTCGAGGGGAGGATGGTGGGAGTCATCTGCAACGAGCACGTCGGCCCCCCGCGGGTCTGGACTCCCGAAGAAGAACGCTTCGCAGCCTCGGTCGCCGACTTCGCGTCTCTCACCCTCGAAGCCCATCAGCGGTTCCGCGCGGAGCAGGACCTTCGGAAGGCGCATGACGAGCTCGAGACCCGGGTCGAGCAGAGGACGGCGCAGCTCGCGCGAATGAACGTCGCCTACCGGGACGAGATCCACGAGCGCCGGCTGGCTCAGGAAGCTCTCGCCGTCCGCCTCCGTTACGAGGAAGGGCTCGCCGCCTGCTCCAAGACGCTCCTGACGGAAAGCGATTCCGGGAGCGCGCTCCCCGAAGCGCTTCGCCACCTCCTCGTCGCCTCCGAAGCCTCGGGCGTCTACCTGTTCGAGAACTTCGAGGACGCGAACGAAGGCCTTTCGATGCGGCCCGTACACGAAATCTCGGCGGCGCCGGAGCGCGACGAGAACGCCTCCGGCCCTCCCGCGGCGATTCCCTACGGCCGGCTGCCGCGATGGCGCGCCGAGCTTTCGGCAGGAAACCCCGTCGGCGGTGTGGTGGCTTCGCTTCCGGAGGACGAGCGCGCCCTGCTCTCGAGACTGAACCTGAGCTCGATCCTGTCGCTTCCACTGTTCGTGGACGGCGCGTGGCAGGGATTTCTGGGCGTCCTGGACATGGAGCGGGAGCGGGTGTGGAGCATGGAAGACATCCGGTCCCTCGAGACGGTGGCGGAGATGGTGGGGGTGTACCTCGGACGGAAACGAGCCGCCGAGGCGCTGCGCCTGAGCGAGGAGCGCTTCCGGTCGCTCGTCGAGAACGCGAACGACGTCATCTTCTCGATGAAGCCCGACGGACGCCTTACGTACGTCTCTCCCAAGTTCGCCGACGCCACGGGGTACGCAGCGGAACACGTTCTCGGGAGCACCCTCTTTCCCATGATGCACCCCGAGGACCAGGCGCGGGCGCGCGACTGGCTCGACCACGGTCTCGAGAGCGGCGAAAGGTTCTCGGGCTACGAGTACCGATTCCGGCACCAAGACGGCGCCTGGCGGTGGTGGGTGGCGACCGCCTCGGTGCTCGTCGACGACGACGGGCGCCCGAGGGAGATCATCGGCATCGCCCACGACTTCACGCGCATGAAGGAAGTCCTCGAGGACCTGGGACGCGCGAACCGGGAGCTCCGGGAGACTCAGTCGCAGCTCGTTCAGTCGGAGAAGATGGCGTCGCTCGGCTCGCTCGTCGCCGGAATCGCCCATGAGATCAATACACCGGTCGGAGCCATCGCCAGCATGCACGACACGCTGGTGCGCGCACTCCGCAAGCTGGAGGCCACGTTGAACGAGGAGCATCCCGGGGTCGTGGCCTCGAGCCCCTCGCTCCAGTCGGCGCTCAAGCTGGTCCAGGAGGCGAACCGGGTAATCGAGAGCGGCACCCAGCGGGTGACGGAGATCGTGCGGCGGCTGCGGAGCTTCGCTCGTCTCGATCAAGCCGAGTTGAAGAAAGCCGATATCCACGAAGGGCTCGAAGACACTCTCGCGCTCATCCATCACGAGCTCAAGCACAACATCGTCGTCAAACGCGACTACGGCGACGTCCCGCCCATCTCCTGCTACCCGGGAAGGCTCAACCAGGTGTTTCTCAACCTGTTGAACAACGCGCGCCAGGCGATACGGGGCAAGGGCGAGATCGGCATCCGAACCGCGGTCCGGGACGACCGGGTCCAGATCTCGGTGAGCGACAACGGCGCCGGCATCGCTCCCGAGAACCTGCGGAAGATCTTCGACCCCGGTTTCACCACGAAGGGCGTCGGCGTCGGGACCGGTCTCGGGCTGTCGATCTGCTATCAGATCCTGCGGGACCACCGCGGGGAGATCCTGGTGGAGAGCGAACTGGGCAAGGGCTCCACGTTCACCGTGGTGCTGCCCATGGACCTCGACCATTCGGCGCCTCTCCTGGAAACCAGCGCCGCGAAGGAAGCGGGCTGACGCTCGTCATTCCTTAGGAAGGGCGAGGGCCACGGGAACGGAAAGGCGTTGCGAAGCGACAATCCTGCTCTACGCGCCGATAAGGGCTTTCCCAACCGTCGCCGGAGTCAACCGCCCGTGTCGCCAAGGAAATTCTCGATCACAATGATGTCCGAGTTGCGTGGGTCTGACTTGGAGTACAGGAGCCACTTCCCGTCCGGCGAAACCGATAATCCGAACCCGAAAGGTATGTCTTCCGGGCCGAAGGTGACGAGCCGGGTCTCTTCCCCCGTATCCAGGTGGTAGGCGTTGATGAAGGCGTGCCCGTACTCGGAGACCCAGCCGCGGTAAATGAGCAGGTCCCGCCAGAGAACCCAGTTGGGGGCTTCGAGAAGCTTCCCCTTCAAGACCGCGACCTCCTCGCCTCCCTCGACGGGGACCTTCCATACATCGACCCATTTGTAGGCGTCATCGGGACGCGGCCTCGCGTAATAGACCCACTTTCCGTCCGGGGATTCTCTCGGAGTTCTGCCACCGTCGCGCGTTAACCGAACAGCGTCTTCGCCCTCGAGAGATCTCCTCCAGATCTCGTATTGGCCGGATTGATTCGACTCGTAATAAATCGTCTCTCCGTTCGCGGACCAGGCAAAAGGCCAGAAGCTGATACCCCCGTGGGTCAAGCGCCGGGTGATCGCACTTTCGAGGCTCTTGAAGTAGAGATCCGGTTTCTCGCCCCCATACAATACGTAACCAATCTTGTTTCCATCCGGAGACCATCGTGGTCCGCCCGAGTAATCGACGCCCAGAGGCGAACAACTCGTCCCATCGGAATCGCACACCCACACCGCGGACCACCCCGATCGAAAAGAACTGAAGGCGACCTGCGAGCCGTCAGGCGAGTATTCGGGAAAGAGATCCGAACGGCTCGACTGCATGAGCTTCAGCGGCTTCGCCGGGTCGCTCGAAGCCGGACCGTGAGCACGCCAGATGTTCACCAGCACCCCAGGGTCCTGCGTGAATGCCACGCGCTTACCATCGCCCGAAATGGATACCGAAACCGCACCGCTGCCGGAGCTCAGCTTCGAAACGCGGCCGTCTCGCACGGAGACCCGGCTCAGACCCCGCTCCTCCCACCAGCCGCGGGCGTAGATGAGAGCCGACCCATCCGGAACCCAGTCCAGGTCGTAGACCTGGCCTTCCTCGGTCGTCAGAAGGCGCCGTTCGCCCCCATCCAGCTTCTGGAGAAGGATCTGGAATTTCGCTTTGAGCGTGCCCCGCACGAAGGCGATGGTTTTGCCATCCGGGGAAAACGCTGGCTCCCGGTCGCGGAAAGGGCGTTCCGTGGACGGTGGCGCGCTCAGCCTTCGTTTCTCTCCCGTTTCGGTCGAAAGAAGAAAGATGCCTTCCCCCTCTCCGGATGACTCCTTGTCGGAGAAAGCGAGCAACTTACCATCAGGGGACCAGTCCAGCCCAGAGACGAACTCGGGTCCGATCTCGATCCGGACGGCGGTCGTTCCCAACCGGATCTCCTTTCCCCCAAGCGCAGAGACCACTCGGATCTCGCTCATTCCCGGCTGTCCGGTCTCCCGGATCTCCCGCAGAAAGGCGATCTGGCGTCCGTCGGGAGACCAGGTTGGAGAGTAATCGCGCCAATCTTCGCTGGTTAGCTGGAGCGGCTCGCTTCCGTCGATGAGTTGAACGTACAGGTGCTCGATTCTTCCACTGCCGCCGTTCCAGCTGTAGGCGACACTTTGTCCGTCGGGGGAGATCGCGGCGAAGGACTCGAGGCCGGCAAACGAGGTGACGGGTCGGAGACGGACCGGAGCGGACACCGGGTCCGTCCCCGATCGCAGAAGGGAAGCGAGCCATAGACCAGCGCCCGTCCCCAAAGCGAGGACGGCGATTCCCACCCACCGTCGCCGTGGCCGCGTCTTCGGCGCGGCGTCGGCCGTCTCGAGCGGCGCGACGAACCGATAGCCCTTTCGTGGCACGGTCTGAACGAAGCGCGGATGGTCGGGGTCGTCCTTGAGGGCCGTTCGGATCTGACGGACGCAGGAGTTGATCCCGAGATCGAAATCGACGTGCGTATCCCCGCCCCAGAGCTCTCTTCGGATCTCCTCACGAGTGACGAGGCTCCCTCGCCGCTGCAACAACAGGAGGAGCAACTCGGCCGGCTGCGGATGGAGCTTCACCGGCCGCCCCTCCTGGGTCAGGGCGAGGGTCTCGGTGTCGACCGCAAAATCGCCGAACCTGACCAGAGCCATATGCGATGCCTCCCGCCATGATCTCGAGACTGTCACGGCGTCACGAGGCGCCCGAGATGGTGATTATACAGAATGCGTCTATCGAACGAGGCTTGGGACCGCATGATCGCGGCGCACAAGTGGCAACCGACCAGAGTCTTCCACCGTCATAACAAATCATGCCGAGTGTCACGCACCTGCCATTCCACTGCGCTCCGTAGGGACCTACCGTTTCCGATTGAGGAGGGTTCCCAATGGGCCAAGTCTATCTCTCGAGCCTGTTCCTGACCGCGCTTCTCTCCCAATCCGAAGAGGTCGGCTGGCAGCTATCCGTAGAGCTCGTCGATAGTACGGGGATGCCCTCCGCCGCGATGGAGGCGCTCGAACGCGAAGTGGAAGCGATCTACGCGAGTGCTGGCATACGAATCGAATGGTTGACAGAAACCGTCGTGCCACTGCCAGAGCACGCCGCCCGCGTCTACGTTCTGGAACGGCTTCCGGCGATGCTCGAGACTCGACTCCGTGCTTTCCGCGGGAGGACAGTGATGGCTGCCTCGTTCGGAGTGTCAGGAGGCGAAGGCAGCCAGGCCATTTACGTTTCCCGCTCTGCCGTTTCGGCGACTGCCTCGAGCGGTGCAGCGCTCTCTCGGGAAGCCATGGGAAAAGCCCTGGGGCGAGTGGTCGCGCACGAGCTTGCTCATCGCTTCATATCCCAGCATCACAGCCGACTCGGAATTCTGAGGGAGGGACTCCTGCCGAGCGATCTGACCGGTTCGGGTGGAGGGCTGCACTTCACCATTGAGCAGGCGGCACTACTTCGTCGTGTTTCCCGGCCAGTCGCCGGGGCGGTGTCCGCGCGAAAGTAGACGCGTAGGGACTTGGCCCGAGGCCTTGATCCGTCGGCGCCACTCGTGGGGACCAGCGACGTGAAGGAGGCGGGCTGACATTTTTATTCCCTCGGAAGGGCGAGAGCAACGAGCGAGGCCGGTCTCTCCGCGTCTCCCGCGCTCACCACGATGTACTGGCGTCCCAGGTGGAGATAGGTGACGGGAAGCCCACTCTGGGCTCCGGGGAGCGCGATTCGCGCCAGGATATCGCCGGTTTTCTTGTCATACGCGTAGAAGCCGTTCCAGCCGCCCCATCCCTCTCCCGCGAACACCAGAGTCTTCGTCACCAGGATTCCGGCGCGGGAGGGTGATCCCGTTCGGGGAAGGGGGACGCCCTGGAGCGCCGGATGCTCCGCGACTGCCTTCGGGGTATCGCCGTTCGGCTGCATCCAGAGGTGCTCTCCGGACCGTAGATCGATCGCCGTGATCCTTCCCCAGGGGGGCTTCACCAGCGGGAGGCCCCGCGGTCCCTCGAGGCGCATGGGACCCGCGATGTAGCGCAGGTTCGACTTCTCAGGGTCCTCGACGAGCGCGAGCAGAGTCGGGCTCGTCGAGGAGCTGACGTAGAGGACGGACGTCTCGGGATCGAAAGCCCCGGATTCCCACGCCGCTCCGCCCGCCGCTCCCGGGAGCATTAGCGTCCCTTTCGTGCCGTCGCCGGCGTTCGCGAGCGACGGCGGCTGGAAAAGCGGACCCAGGCGGTAGGATTTCACGATCTCGAGAGCCTCACGCCGGAGCTCCGGAGTGAAGTCGATCAGATCGTCTACCGAAACTCCCTGACGGTCGAAGGGCGCGGGCTTCGTGGGGAAGGGCTGCGTCGGCGCCGTCCTCTCGCCGGGAACGTCGCTCGCGGGCACCGGGCGCTCTTCGATGGGCCAGACCGGAGCTCCCGTCACCCGATCGAAGACGTAAGCGAAGGATTGCTTCGTGAGCTGGACCACCGCGCGGATCGGACGTCCTCCGACCTCGAGGTTCGCGAGGATGGGAGGCGTCGGGATGTCCCAGTCCCAGATGTCATGGTGCACGAGCTGGTAGTGCCACACACGCCGTCCGGTGCGCGCGTCGAGACAGACGAGAGTCGATGAAAAAAGGTTGTCGCCGAGACGGTGGCCACCGTAGAAGTCGCTGGTGGGCGCCTCGACGGGGAGGTACAGGTATCCGAGCTCGGGGTCGGCGGTGAACGGCGCCCAGACGCCCGCGTTTCCCGTGTACCGCCAGGATTCGTTCTCCCAGGTTTCGACGCCGTCCTCTCCCGGTCCGGGGATCGGCGAGAACGTCCAGAGCTTCTTTCCAGTGCGAACGTCGTAGCCGATGAGGTCCCCGCGCGAGTTCTCCTTGGTCGGAGGCCGAAACCCCGGAGAGAAGGCGGGGCCGACGACGATGACGTCGCCCACGATGACCGGAGGAGAGCTCGAGCCGATGGCCCCGACCGGGTCGACGAGGCCATTCACGTCGCGCATGAGATCGAGGATGCCGTCGACGCCGAAACCGGGAACGGGATGGCCGGTCCCGGCGTCGAGGGCGACCAGGCGGTAGCCGATGGTGACGAAGTAGATTCTTCGGTCGTGCGCGCCGTTCGTCCAGTAGGCGACGCCTCGGCCCGAGAACCGCCGCGGAGCTTTCTTACCGCGCTCGCCTTCGTCGAGGCGGTACATCCAGAGAAGCTCTCCCGTCCCCGCGTCGAGGGCGACTACGTTTCGAGTGAGACCCGCGGTCGCGTACAGAACGCCGTCGACCATGAGGGGAGTGGTTTCGCCCTTGATCTCCGGCTCCGGCCCGAAGTTGCGCGCCGAGAACGTCCAGGCGACCTCGAGCTTGGAGACGTTTCCGGGATGGATGGCGTCGAGAAGGGCGTAGCGCGTAACCCCCGGGTCGGCGCCATAGAAACGCCACTCGCCATTCGAGGTCCCGGATTGACCCGATGCGAGAGACGACGCGAGAAGAAACACGAACACGAGACCGCGAGTCATGGCGCGGGATTCTACGCGATCCGGCGCGGATCGGAGATTGACAGCGGGGGCCGTCGCCCCTAACCTCGCCGGATTCGAAATGGAGAACCGATGAAGACTTCCGCGCTACTTCTGTTTTCGTCCTACCTCGCGTCCGCCGCCCCGTCGGCCGAGCCCGAGTGGCTCACCCTGATCCTCGAGGGGGGCGAGGTGCACGACGGCTCCGGGAGCCCGCCGCGGGTCGCGGACGTCGGCGTGCTCGGGGATCGCGTCGTAGCCGTCGGCGACCTGAGCGGTCGGCGCGCCGGGGTCCGCATCGATGTCGCCGGGCTCGCGGTGGTGCCGGGATTCATCGACATCCACAGCCACGCCGTCGAGGGAGTCTTTCGCCACCCGCTGGCCGAGAACTATCTGAAGCAGGGCGTGACCACCGTCGTGGGCGGTCCCGACGGGAGCTCGCCGTACCCGATCGGCGAGTTCCTCGCGAAGCTCGACGCGGAGCCCCCCGCGATCAACTTCGCGCTCATGGTGGGGCACGGAACCATAAGGAACGCCGTCCTCGGAA
>Ga0105095_10000224_pt1 | contig 25912 bp, 27 predicted proteins | sample PPLLak2March2015_2_FD_79180 | JGI IMG/M metagenome (GOLD analysis project Ga0105095, IMG submission 79180) | Freshwater sediment microbial communities from Prairie Pothole Lake near Jamestown, North Dakota, USA - PPLs Lake P8 Core (3) Depth... | ecosystem: Environmental > Aquatic > Freshwater >...
CTTCTCGGACCTGGGCGAACGGGCGCTGAGTGAGGCCGTGCGGCGGCTGGCGAGCGCGGGACGGTGAAGGGCCGTCGAACCGGCTGGCGGACTGATAGAGTCTCGATCTCAGGAGTAGTCATGACATCTGCACCGATCCGGCCGAACGCGATCGCCGTGGCCCTCGCCGCGGCCCTGGCCGGCGCCCTGGCGCTCGGGGGCCCGCCGCCGGTCTACGCACAGGCCGCGCTGCCTCTCGCGGCGCTCGACGCGTCGTTCGAGAACTATCGGCTCGACGCCCACATCCCGGGCCTGGTGTTCGGCGTCGTGATGGACGGCCGGCTCGTCCACGTGAAGGGGCTCGGCATCCAGGACACCGACGCGAAGCGCCCCGTCACGGCCGACACCCTGTTCCGCATCGCGTCGATGACCAAGGCGTTCACGGCGCTGTCCATCCTGAAGCTGCGCGACGACGGGAAGCTCGCCCTCGACGCGACGGCCGAGTCGTACGTCCCCGAGATGCGCGGGTGGCGCTATCCCACGGACGACTCGCCGACGATCCGCGTGCGCGAGCTCGTCACGCACAGCGGGGGGCTCGTCACCGACGATCCCTGGGGCGACCGGCAGACCCCGCTGCCCGAGGAGGAGTTCACCAGGATGCTGCGTGAGGGCGTGCCCTTCACACGCCCTCCTGCGACGGCCATGGAGTACTCGAACCTCGGCTACGCGCTGCTCGGCCGCATCATCGCCAACGTGTCGCAGCAGCCGTACAAGGCCTTCGTCCAGCGGACGATCCTCGGCCCGCTCGGCATGACCTCGACCAGCTACGACGTCACCTCCGCGCCGGCCGAGCGCCGAGCGCTCGGCTATCGCTGGGAGGACCACGCATGGAAGATCGAGCCGACCATGGCGCACGGGGCCTTCGGCGCGATGGGCGGCATCCAGACCAGCGCGAACGACTACGCGAAGTGGGTGGCGTTCCTGCTCTCCGCGTGGCCGCCGCGCGACGGCGCGGACACGGGGCCGGTGCGCCGGTCGAGCGTGCGCGAGCTGGCGCAGGGTGCGAACTACCCGTCCGTGCGCGAGCGCCCGGGAACGAGCGGCCCCGACGCGTGTCGCGAAGGCGTCGCCTACGGCATGGGGTTGTATGTCGCGACCGATTGCGAGCTCGGCCTCACGCTCAGCCACGGCGGCGGCTACCCGGGTTATGGCTCGCACGTGCTCCTGCTGCCCGACTACGGAGTGGGCATCTTCGCGCTGGCGAATCGCACCTACTCCGGACCGCGCTCCCCCGTGTGGGACGCTGCGGTGACGCTGCTGCGGGAAGGGCACCTGAAGGGAAGGCCAGCCGCGGTCGCCCCCGCGCTGGCGACGGCCTACGCCGCAGTCAGGACGATGTTCGGCGCGGGCGCGGTGACTGCGGCGGGCGACGTGCTGGCGATGAACTTCCTCATGGACCGGGATGCCGAGCATTGGGCGCGCGAGCTCGCCGCGCTGAAGGTGCAGGTGGGCGCATGCGATACCACGGCGCCGATCGCGCCCACGGGCGCGCTGTCGGGCGACTTCACGTGGCGGTGTGAGACGGGCCGCGTGCGCGGGTCTGTGCTGCTGGCGCCGACGCCCGCGCCGAGCATCCAGTCGCTGAGTCTGACACGTGCCGCCCCCTGAGGGACGGCACGCACGGATCGCGGGGCGTCAGCCCACGTGCCGGGCGAGCAGGTCCCGGACGTCGTCAGGCAGGGGCGCCGATGCCCTGCGCGTGGTGTCGAAGCACACCTCGACCGTCCTCTGGGTCGCGCAATGCGTCATCGAATCGGCCTCATAGAGGCGCATTTCGTAGCTGAAGCTCTTCCGCCCCGTCTTCGTGAGCGCGCCCGTGACCAGCACCAGCTGGCCTGCCGTGAGCTCGTGCAGGAAGTCGATGGTGAGCGTCGCAACGACCGTGCCCAGGCCGCGCGATCGCAGGTCGGTGAGCGATACGCCCGCCTTCGTCAGGATCTGCCAGCCAGCCTCATCGAAGATCGCGGCGTAGTGGCGGACGTTCATGTGCCCGTAGACATCGCACTGCGCCGGCATCACGATGGTCCGGTACAGCTCATGCCAGTGCAGGCTCATCGCCGCAGCGCGCGACCTGCGCGCGTTCCCGTCATCTTCCCGTCAGCCAGCACAAGCTGCCCGTTCACGACCACCGCCGACACACCCTCGGCATACTGGTGGGGCTTCTCGAACGTCGCGAGGTCCTTCACCGTCGCCGGGTTGAAGACGACTACGTCCGCCTTCATGCCGGGGCGGATGATGCCGCGATCGGACAGGCCCATGCGCTGGGCCGGAAAGCCGGACATCTTCCGAACGGCCTCCTCCAGCGTCAGCACCTTCTTCTCGCGCACATAAACACCGAGCACGCGCGCGAACGTGCCGTAGGCGCGCGGGTGGGGAACGTTCCTGCCGAACGTGGGCACGCCCGGCGCCGCGTCCGACGCGATCATCGTGGCGGGGTGCGTCATGATGCGCACGAGATCCTCCTCGTTGATCGCGTGGTAGACCGCGCTGCACCCGCCCTTCTCGACGATCTCGACCACCAGTTCCGCGGCGCGTTGGACGGTCACGGGCCGGCCGCGGTCGCGCAGCACCTGGGCCAGGCTCTTGCCCGCGAGGCTGGGATCCCAGCCGCAGGCTGCCAGCACGACGTTTCCCGGATCGCCGCCGCCGCGGTCGTTCTCGATCGCCGTCGCGATGGCCTCGAGCACCTTGCCGCGCGTGGTCTCGTCGCGCAGCCCCTTCAGCATTGCCTCGCGCCCGCCGGCCTGCGCCCACTGCGGCACGAGGCCGCCCTGGATGGAAGTGCTCGACGCCGTGTACGGGTACTGATCGATGGTGGCATCCACGCCCCGGGCGCGCGCCTCGTCTATCAGGCGCAGCGTGTCCACGCTCCTGCCCCAGTTCACCTTGCCGATGATCTTGTGGTGCGTCACCTGCGTCGGCAGGCCGCCACGCTCGCCGATGGCGATGGTGTCGCGCACGCTGTCGAGGACGTGTGCGGCTTCATCCTTCATGTGTGACTGGTGAATACCGCCGAACTGGCCGGCGACACGCGCGAGCTCGATGACCTCTTCGAGCGGCGCGTAGTTGCCGGGGACGTAGAACAGCCCCGTGCTCATGCCAAAAGCGCCCTCGCGCATCCCCGTGCGGACCAGCTCGCGCATCCGCTCCAGTTCCTCCGGTGTCGCGACCCGGTTCGCCTGGCCGATGACCGCGTCGCGCACGGAGCCATGGCCGATGAAGGCGCCGACGTTGATGGCGGGCCTGGCCGCCTCTACCTTCGCGAGATAGCCGCCCACGCTCACCGGCCCCCCGCCATCGGGGCTCCCGATGACCGTCGTCACGCCCTGGCGCACGTTGTTCTCCGCCGCGGGGTTGCCCACCATGTCCTCTCCGCCCTCGCGCGGCTCGACGTGCGCGTGCACGTCCACGAAGCCCGGTGAGACCACGAGGCCCTTCGCGTCGATCAACCGCGCACCAGCGGCATCCAGCCCGGGCCGCACCGCGACGATGGCGTCGCTCTTGATGCCGACGTCGGCGACGAACCACGGGCTGCCCGTGCCATCGACAACGCGTCCGCCCCGGATGACGAGGTCGAAGGCCGGTGCCTGCGAGTGAATGGGCGCTTGCCAGGCGAGCGACGTGACGGCAGCTACGAGCAGCAGGAGGACAGAGAGTCGGGTGGACATGCGGGTGCTCCGGAGGGGCCGATTATACGGCCGTGCCGGAGCGGCCAGGCGGCCGTCGCCTCGCGCGCCACCGCAACGAAGAGGAACCTGGATTCCCTTGTTATGCCCTCGGGGGGCCACTGTGGCCCGGACGGCGGTCGGGGATGAAGTCACGCCCGCGCAGGACCTCCAGGGCGTTCTTCACCAACCCGACAAACGGCGTGAAATCGAGCGCCGTGTCCACGGTGCCCCTGACCAAGCCCTTGCGCCGCGCCACGGCTGCGACGGTCGCGACGGCGGCCACCGCCCCGAGAAACGGGATGGCCCGGAAGAGCTTCTTCGTCATCCGCCGCTGCCCATACCGCATGGCCTGTCTCGTGAATCCCATATGGGTTGCTGAAGCAATTCCCATTCCACGCATCCCATCGCCTGGTCCACGCGCCAGCCTGGTGCCCTGACGGTTCGGGCCATGGCGCCTGCGCCCTCCATGTGAGAGAGTGTCGAACCAGAGGAGGTCTCGTGCCACACACTCGATTCGGGCGCACGCCGTCCTGGCTCCTGATCGCCGTTCTCGCGCTCGGTGTCGTCCCCCTGGTGTCAGTGCCCGGTGCAGGCACCAGCGCACGGAGCGCCATCGCGCCTGCGGCGCCAGATGGCGCACGGGACCTTGCGGTGGCCGATCCCACGACGGTCGGCTTCTCGACCGAGCGGCTCACGCGGCTCACGGGCGGGATGCGCAGAATGGTCACCGACGGCCGCCTGGCCGGCATCGTCACGCTGGCGGCGCGCCACGGCAAGGTGGTGAGCTTCGATGCGTACGGCAGGAAGGACATCCGGAAGGCGGATGCGATGGAGAAGGACTCCATCTTCCGCATCTACTCCATGACCAAGCCGATCACCGGCGTCGCCATGATGATGCTGTACGAGGAAGGCAAGTGGCGCCTCGACGATCCGGTCTCCAAGTTCATCCCCGAGTTCAACGGGCTGAAGGTGCACGCCGGCGAGAACGGCGACGGTACGCCGAAGCTCGAAGACGCGCGCCGGGCGATCACGATGCGGGAGCTGATGACACACTCGGCGGGGCTGGGCTACGGGTTGACGTCGTCGAACCCGGTCGACCGCATGTATCGCGACGCGCGGGTCCTCGATTCGAGCGTGTCGCTGCAGCACATGATTGGCAACCTTGCGAAGCTCCCGCTCCTGGCGCAGCCGGGCACGCGATGGGCCTACAGCATCGCGGTGGACGTGCAGGGCTACCTGGTGGAGAAGCTCTCGGGCCAGAAGTTCGACGCGTTCCTGAAGGAGCGCATCTTCGATCCGCTCGGGATGAAGGACACCGCGTTCTACGTGCCGGCCGCGAAGCTCGGTCGGCTGGCGCGCATTCATGGTGACGGCAAGAACGGCGCGATCGAGCCGCCATCCGACGAGGCGCCCGGTGGTGGCGTGATGGCGGATCCCACGCGCCCGCCGCTCGGACCCTCGGGCGGGGGCGGGCTCTTTTCCACGGCCGAGGACTACCTGCGGTTCTGCCAGATGCTGCTCGACGGCGGCACGTTCGGCGGCACGCGCCTGCTGGCGCCGCGGACGGTGGAGATGATGCGGACCAACCACCTGCAGGCCGAGTCGCTCAAGACCTATCGCGCGGGGCAGGGATTCGGGCTCGACTTCTCGGTGGTGATGGATGCGGGCGAGGCCGGCGTGTCCACGCCGAACGGGACGTACTACTGGGCGGGCGCCGCCGGCACCTGGTTCTGGATCGATCCGGAGACGGACCTCGCCTTCGTCGGCATGATCCAGCACCGCGGCAGCGCCGTGGCCGACGTGCAGGGCCTGTCGCGCAACCTGACGTATCAGGCGATCGTGGACCCCGGTCGCTGATGTCTTTCGTGACTTCGTGTTCTTCCTGTTTCGTGGTCAGCGCAGGCGGCCGGAACGCTTCGTCACGCGGCGTTTCTCGAGGCGCTTGCGCACCCCTCCGCTGCCGGTCAGCAGATCGATGAAGCGGCGCTGTGATTTCTCCGAGCCCATCCGCTCGAACCACTCGAGTGAGCCGCTGATGGCGGCGCCGACGACGGGACCGTCGCAGATGTGCTGGCAGCGGACGTCGGCCACGTCTGCCACGGCGCCCAGGCGCTCGCGCACCTCGGAGTACGCCTTGTGATGGCGACACGAAGATCCGCGACAGACGAAGACCGTGGGGCGCACCATGCCTAATCCTTCGGCGGCTTCTTCTTGAAGAGATCGCGGATCGCCTCCTCGGCCCGGCGCTTCAGCTCATTCGTGACCGCGCGTTGGGCCACTCCGGCCAGGTTGACGCCCACGGACGGCGCGTCGAGTGGGCCGGTGATTGTGACCGGCACCGTCACCCGCCCGTCTTCCGCGGTATAGCGGACCAGATCCCGACCGGCTTGTGCCGTCAGTTCCTTCGAGAGCCTGGCATTGGCCCGGATGTCCAGCGCGCGACCCTCGACGGTCAGCGTTCCGCTGCCGTCGAGCTCCACGTCTCGCGAGTGGAACGAGAGATTGCTGAGCGTGACCACCCCGGCGGCGAGGCTGTAGTTCGCGCTCATCCGCGAAAAGCGTTCGCCTCCGTCCACCGGCTGCGCCGCGTCCGGCTTGCCGAAGGCCAGCACGATGGGCCGGACGAGCTGCACCCCCTTCACCGTGCCGTCGGTGATGGAGGCCGTCCCCTGTCCGCGGGCGCGCGCCAAGGCCCGCGCCGGTTCGATGCCGCGCCCGGTCACCGAGAACGAGCCGCTGAGCGTGCCGGTCACCGAACCTGGCTGGCCGGCGAAGCGTGTGAGCTCGGTCATGTCGACGCGGCCCAGGCTGCCGTTCACCGCGAACACGGGCTCGTCCCCGGACATGTCGACGTTCATCGCGCCTTCCAGCCGCCCGCCGAACAGCCCCATCGCGAGTGGATCGAAGCGAACGCCACCCGGCGTCACGACGCCGGTCGTCGCGAGGTCCCGGAACGAAATGCCCGCCGCATCGCCCCGGCCGGCCTTCAGGTCCAGCGTCAGCTCGAGGGGCCCGCCCGGTACGGCGCCGGCCCCGCTGGTGGCGGCCGCGGGGGGAGGCATCGCCTGCCTGGCAAACTCCTGCGCGAAGGCGACGAGGCCGTCCAGATCCAGTGACTCGGCAGTGAGCGAGAGGCGTCCCTTCCGGTTGGCGATGCTCTCGATGGTGCCCGTCGCCTCCAGCGACGTCACGTCGGACGCGACCGACGCCGACTGGATGACGAGCCGATCGCCGTCGAGCGACGACTCCATGTTGAAGACCGCGGAGCGGGAGCCAGCGCGGATGCGCACGTTGCCGAGCGCGAGGGTACGCACGTTGACTAGGGTCACGCCCATCGACCCCTCGCCCTCGGGCCCGTCTCCACCGGCCGGCGCGCCTGGCGAGCGCAGCCGGTCGAGGGTCGCCAGCACGAGGGGCAGGTCGAGCTCGCTGTCCTGGACGACGATCTCCGCGTCCTCGATGCGTCGATCGAACAGCGCGCGCAGGGACGTGCTCACGTCGGTGCGCGTCAGCGTGAGCGCGGCCGGGTCGCCGACCACGAGGTTGGTGAGCCTCACGCCGGCCCTCGGCCACACGGTCAGCTCGGCGCGGCCGATCGTCACGGGCTGTTCCAGGGCCTCCGAGGCCTGCCGCTCCAGCGTCTGCCTCACGTGCTCGGGATCCAGCAGCGCGCGCACGGCGATCGTGCCGCCCACGATGACGATGGCGGCGATGGCCACCAGTGCGATGGCGGCCTTCTTCACTCGGAGGCGACTCCAGGCTCGGCCACGACTTTCAGGGCCGCCAGCACGGCGTCGATCTCGGCCGGCTTGGTGAGGTGCGCGTCGAAACCGGCGGCTCGCGCCCGGGCGCGGTCATCTTCCTGCCCCCAGCCGGTCACCGCGATCAGGCGCAGCGGATGCGATGTCGCGGCGCGAAGTTGCCGCGCCAGATCGTAGCCGTCTACCCCCGGCAGGCCGATGTCGAGCAGGGCGACATCCGCGGCGAAGTCGGCCTGGGCGGCCAGCGCGCCGCCCGCGTCGTGCGCGATCCGGACCTGGTGCCCGTGCCGTCGGAGCAGGGCGCCCATCATCTCCGCCGCATCCTGGTTGTCGTCCACGACGAGCACGCGCCGCGGCGTGCCGCCTATCGGCGATGACGCGGCCCCCCGAACGCCGTCGAGGGCCTGCTGGCGCGCGGCTGGCAGCGTCACGCGGAACCGGCTGCCCCGGCCCGCGCCCTCGCTGAAGGCCTCCACGTGTCCGCCGTGGAGCTCGACGATGCCGCGGACGAGCGCGAGGCCGATTCCCAGCCCGCCGCTTCCGGGCGTGCCCACCTGCGTGAACATGTCGAACACGCGCTCGAGGTCGCCGGCCTCCAGTCCCACGCCATCGTCGCAGACCGTCAAGACGACCTCAGCGGGCGAGGTCGTGACACCGACGCCGATGTGACCGCCGGCAGGCGTGTGCCGGTTCGCGTTGTTGATGAGATTCGTCGCGACCTGCGCCAGTCGCTCGGGGTCCCCGTCCACCCAGACGGGATCGGGAGGACATTCCACGGTCAGCGTGTGCCGGGCGGAGGCGATGTCGGGCCGGCAGCCATCCACCGCGTGGCGGACGACGGCACAGAAGTCGGTGCGGCTCCTCCGGACCTGGATCCTGTTGCTCGAGAGCCGGGTGGCGTCGAGCAGATCGTCCACCAGCCGCACGAGCTGCTTGAACTGGCGCTGAAGGATGGGCAGCGCCGTCGCGTCGTCGTCCCGCACGGCCTCGAGCAGGTGCAGCGCATAGCGCATCGGCGCCAGCGGAGTGCGCAGATCGTGAGAAGGCGTGGCCAGGAGCTCGCCCTTGCGGCGGTCCCCCTCGCGCAGCTCGGCCTGCAGGCGCAACGCGAGGAGCACGCGCCCGCACTGGCCGGCCAGCCACTCGGCCAGCCGGAACTCCTCGTCCACCCACGTCCGCGGGCGCGATGCGTAGACGACCAGCGCGCCCGGCGCCCGGTCACCGAGGCGCACGGGGGCGGCGAGCATGGCGCGAATAGTGCCGGTGCCAGCGGGGACCAGGTCGGGGCGGAGCGAGAGGTCGTCGAGCGCCGCCGTGCGGTTCTCTTCCACGGCGAGCGTGACGAGGGCTTCTCCTGGCAGCGCGTCCGGGCCCGCCGCTTCGGGCATACCCTTGACGAAGGCACGCTGCTCGAGGCTCCCACCCACTCGTTCGTACACGGCCACGGCCGCGATGCCGCTTCCGAACAGGTCGATCGTGGCCCTCGCGATGTGCTCGAGCGCCACGCCCTCGGTGGGCGACAGCCGCGCCATGTCGAGCAGGGCCTCGAGCAGGCGCTCCCGCCGCTGCAACACCTCGTTGAGGACGCCGATTTCCTCGGCCTGCGACTGCAGCTCCTCGTTCTGCGAGTTGAGCTCTTCGCCCTGCCGCGACAGCTCCTCGGCCTGGCCGGCAAGTTCCTCGTTCTGTTGCGCGAGCTCTTCGCCCTGCGCACCGAGGGCATCGGCCTGGGCGCGCACGTTGTCCAGCGCGCGCTCGAGCCTGGCACGCAGGCCGATGACGAGGTGGACGGCCACCGCGCCCACGCCGATGTTGGTGACCGTCGCCCCGAAGTCGGACCAGAGATCCGCCGGCGTCAACGTGCCGGGCGGCACGAGCCAGAACATCTTCACGGTGTGGAACGCCACGAAGATGGCCGCCATGGCCCACAGCGCCGCACGGTCGCGGGTCCACACGCAGACCAGCAACGGCAGCGCGTAGGTGAGCGGAGACTGGGTGGTGTCGAACAACACCAGGCGGATGTATGCCCAGAGGATGACCAGGCCCGCGGAAATCGCGAGCGAAACCGCCCTGCGCGGCGGGCGCGTGAAAAAAAGGGCGTCAGGCTCCATCGAATCGGTGAATGCAGCGCCCGAGCGGCGTGAGGTGGAGCGACGCAGGTGGGCGCTCGGCCTTGCCCAGGACCAGGCTGCCGTCCGGAGCCAGCGACGCCACCATGCGCCGGCACATCGTGTCCGCGACGCGGCGCCTCAGGTACATCAGGAGATTGCGGCAGAGCACGAGATCCCAGGGGCCCTCAGGCATGTCGCGCGTCGCGTCCATTACCTTCCAGGTGGCCTGCCGGCGCAGGGGTTCGACGATGCGCCAACCGGTCACGGCCGGCTCGAGGTAACGCGCGAGCAGATCGGGCGCCACGCCGGACAGTGAGTGCTCATCGAACACAGCCGCGCTGGCGGTGGCTACGGCCCTGGGGCGGCAGTCCACCCCCACGAGTTCCGCACGGTGGAGGGCTCCTGCCTCCGCCAGCAGCATCGCCACGCTGTGCAGCTCGGCGCCGAGGGAGCATCCAAGGCTCAGGACCCTGATGGTGTCGGAGCGTTGCCGAACGAGCCCGGGCACGACCGAGGTCCTCAACGTGTCCCACACCTCGGCATCGCGGAAGAAGCTCGATACACCGATGAGCAGGCTGTTGAGCGCGGCGCCGTGCGCGGCCTCATCGCGATCGACACGCGCGCACGCCGCCCCTTCCGATTCGGCGCTGATGGCTCGGAGGCAGGCCCCAACCCGGCGTCGCAACGGTGCCGCGCGATACGCCGCCGGATTCAGTCGGGCGCGCGTCAGCACCAAGGCGGGGAGGCCTCTCACCAGCTCGCCGTGGCCTGACTCGTCGGAGGGTGCAGGATCGGTGGCAGGCCCGGGGTGCCGCCGCGCGACCGGCGCACGCCTTCGAGCCGGGTGGAACCGGACGTGACTGAGGTCCATCATGCGGGAGGGTGCGCCATTCTACCGCTGTCGTGTTGACGACCGGCTCGTCAGTTCCTGAGGGGGGCACCTCGCGAGGTCCTGGCCCCGATCCGAGGGCCTCAGGCAAGCGGGCCAATCCGGGCCAGCCACAGCACGGGCTGCTGCTTCGCGCGCGACGCTTCCACGTCCACCTCGAACTCGGCGACCCAGTCGTTGAGGCTCTCGGGGTCCACCAGCATCTGCTGCACGCGCCAGGCCGGCTGGTCGGGCGCGGCCGCCACGTGGGTGTGCCGCGCGTTCCGCGCCTCGGGATCGAAGCGGAGTGCCTGGTGCTCGGCCACGTAGGCGTCCAGCGTGGCGCGCACGCGCTCGGGCGTCCACGGCTCCCCTTCGGCACCCGAGCCCTCCGGCCGGTCCAGCGCGGCAACCATGTTCGCCGCGTCCCCGCGCGACCATGCCTTCAGCACGGCGAAGATTCGCGTGCGGATGGCCGCCGTGAATGCGCGACGGTCCACGGTGACGTCGTACGTGCTTTGAACCTCCGTGCTTTGAACTCCCGTGCTTTGAACTCCCGTGCTTTGAACCTCCGTGCCCGCCCCCCGCATTCGTTCCCACTCCTCGGCGAGGCTATCGTCCACGCCGCGGACCACCGACTTGAAGTACCACTCGATCTCGAACACCTCGTCCGTCTTGGAGCTGTCGGGCACGGTCTGGCCGAGCACCTTGTAGACGCTGTTCAGGTGCCGGAGCAGCAGGCCCTCCGAGCGCTCGAGGTCGTACTCGAGCACGTACTCCGCGAACGACTTGTAGGTCTCGAACATCTCCCGCGCGATGGACTTCGGGCGGATGTTCTCCTCGCCCACCCAGGGGTGGCGGTCGGCGAAGGCGTTGAACGAGTCGTAGACGAAGTCGCGAAGCGGTTTCGGGTACTCCAGCTTCTCGAGCGCCTCCATGCGCTGGTCGTACTCCACTCCGTCGGCCTTCATCTCGGCCACCGCGCGATCCTTGATGCGATCCAGCTGCCGCCGCAGGATCAGCTCGGGGTTCTCGAGGATCGATTCCACCAGCGTGAGCAGGTCCAGCGCGTAGGTGGGCGAGTCGGGATCCAGCAGGGGGATGGTCTCGAGCAGGTATAGCGAGAGCGCCTGGTCCATCGAGAAGTCGTCCTGCAGGTCCACGTTCACCCGCAGCTTCGCGCCTTCCGGCGTCTTCGGGATGAACTCGACGATGCGGCGTGAGACGAGCGCGCGGAAGAGCTGCCAGGCGCGCCGGCGATGCGCGGGCTTCGCGCTCTCGGGCTCGTGGCAATCGCGAATCAGACGCGGCATCGCGCGGCAGCCGTCGCTTCGGCGGCTGAGCACGTTCAGCAGCATGCCGTGCGACACCTGGAAGCGCGAGACCAGCGCCTCGGGCGGCGCGTTCACCAGGCGCGTGAAGGTGTTCAGGTCCCAGTGCACGTAGTTGTGCTCGGGCGGCTTGCGCTTGACCACTTTCTTCCCGTCGCGCGCCTTCTCGCTGAGCCGCAGGTTCTCGATCACGTGCTCCGGCGCCTGCACCACGACGAAGCCCTTGTCGTCGAAGCCCTTGCGGCCCGCGCGGCCCGCGATCTGGTGGAACTCGCGGGCGGAGAGGTGCGCGGTCTTCTGGCCGTCGAACTTGCACAGCCGCGTGAACACCACCGTGCGGATGGGCACGTTGATGCCCGCGCCGAGCGTGTCGGTGCCGCAGATCACCTTCAGCAGGCCAAGCTGCGCAAGCTGCTCGACCAGCACGCGGTATTTCGGAAGGAGACCCGCGTGATGGAGGCCCACGCCATGGCGCAGCCACTTGCGGATGGCCCCGCCGTAGGGGCTGCTGAAGTCGAAGCCGGCGATACGCTCCGCGATCTCCGCCTTCTGTTCCCTTGTGGCGATTGTCAGGCTCGTGAAGTCCTGCGCGCTGCTGGCGGCGTCCGCCTGCGTGAAGTGGACGACGTAGGCGGGCACCTTGCCCTCGTCCACCAGCTTCTCGATGGTGTGCGGAAGGGGAATCTCGGCGTACGCGTACTCGAGCGGCACGGGCCGCGTCGCCGACTTCACGGTGACCGTCGGCCGTCCGTTGAGCGCCGTCAGTCGTTGTTCGAACGGCGTCGTGTCACCAAGCGTCGCCGACATCAGCAGGAAGCGTGTCTTCCGCATCGTCAGCAGCGGCGTCTGCCACGCCACGCCGCGGTCGCGGTCCGCGTAGTAGTGGAACTCGTCCATCACGACGTGCTGGATGTCGGCCTCGGCGCCCTGGCGGAGCGCGATGTTGCCCAGGATCTCGGCGGTGCAGCAGAGGATGGGCGCATCGCGGTTGACGGACGCGTCGCCGGTCGCGAGCCCCACGTACTCGGGCCCGAACTCGCGGCACAGCTGCATCCACTTCTCGTTGACCAGCGCCTTGATCGGGAAGGTGCAGACCGCGCGCTCGTTGCGCGCGAGCGCCGCGAAGAGCATCGCGGTGGCGACGAGCGACTTCCCCGAGCCGGTCGGCGTGTTGAGGATGACGTTCTGCCCGTCGAGGAGCGCGAGGATGGCTTCTTCCTGGGCGGGGTAGAGCGAGAGGCCGCGGCTGGAGACGTAGTCGAGGAAGCGATCGAGGATCAGGTCGTTGGTGACCCCCGGGCCGTAGGGGAGGAGGTCGCTGAGGGAGGCGGGCACGCCTCTCTGTTGTACCGCGAAGAGCGTGTCTACGGGAACATCTGCGGCGCGGGGCGTGCTTGAAGACTCAGGACGGGTGCTTCTCGAACAGCTTGGTGAGGACAGCCTCCGGACCGAGGTCTTCCTTCAGGTCGAGCAGCTCCCGCAGCTCGCGACGGACCAGGGTGCGGTCCAGCTCGCTTCGCTGACGCACGATGATGCCTTCGACGTCGAGCCAGTCCTGCGGGCGGTCCGCGAAGGCCTTCAGTACGACGAGATCCTCGGCCGAGCAGGTGGTGATGACGCAGTCCGAGGTGAACGCGAACGGGCTCGAGCGCGACATCACCCGCTCCTCGTAGGGCAGCGCCGCGAGCGAGATGTCCAGGGGCACGCCCGCGGTGGATTGAATCAGCAGCACGCGGTAGGTCAGCGCGAAGGCGCGGCCGTCGGGACGGCGGGCCTGGAACCGGGCGAGGATCGCGTCGACGTATTCGTGCTCGCCACCGATGCCGGTGAGCAACGCCAGGTCGACGTCCCGTGTCTGTCGCGGCTCACCCCAGCGTTGCACCGCGAGGCCGCCAATCACGGCGCTCCGCCAGTCCCGCTCGAGAAAGAAGCCCTGGATCTCCGCCGCCGCCTCGAACAGTGGGTTCACGAGCGCTTCCGATGGAAGGCGCGCTGCTGCTCGACGAGGCCGGAATATCGGCGTCGTTCCTCGGGCAGCGGGACCAGCAGCGCGGCGCGTATCAACGCGTCGGTGGCCTCGAGCGCCTCCCGCGGACCGAGCCCAGCCAACTCGTCCCACCGTTGCCGTTCCAGCACGCGTCCCGTCTCGGCCCAACGCTTCACGTAGGCTCGCGCGGCATCGCCGGTCATCGCTGCGAGCATATCAAACGCCCGCCCATCATGACGAAGACGCAGCCGAACCACACGTGCTTCGGACGGACCATGAACCCTCCCCTCCGCGGGCGTCGTTGCGGATGGCGCATGCCAGCACGCGGGGGGGGCGGGTAGAATCGACCGATGGGACACAGCATCCTCGGGCTGCACCATGTGACGGCCACCGTCAACGATGCCCAGGCCGACCTGGACTTCTGCCTGACCCTGCTCGGCATGCGGCTGGTCAAGAAGACCGTCAACTTCGATAACCACAACGTCTACCACTTCTATTACGGGACCGAACGCGGCGTGCCTGGCACCATCTGGACGACGTTTCCCTACAAGGGGTACGGCGTGCCGGTGGGAACGAAGGGCAGGGGCCAGGTGGCGACCACCGCCTTCGCGGTGCCGGCCGGGTCGATGGATTTCTGGCGGAGCCGCCTGCGTGAGGCGAACGTGACGGTGGAAGAACCCGGTGCGCGCTTCGGTGACGAGGTGATCCGCTTCGACGACCCGTCGGGCCTGTGGTTCGAGCTCGTCGGGAGCGACCGCGATGCACGCGCGCCGTGGACGGGAAACGGCGTGGGCGCGGGCGAGGCCATCCGCGGGCTGCACAGCGTGACGCTGCTCGTGCGGACGCTGGCGCCGACGCTCGAGCTGATGACCAGCGTGCTCGGCTACACGGTCGTCGCCGAAGCCGGGAACCGTACGCGTGTGGCGGCCGGCGGCGACACGCCGGGCCATTTCATCGACATCGTCGAGGACCCCGATGCCACCCAGGCCGTCAACGGCCTCGGGACCGTCCACCATGTGGCGATGGCCATCGGGACCGGTGAGGAGCAGCTCAGGCTCCGCGACGAGCTGCTGTCGCTGGGGGTGCGGGTCACCGACGTGCGCGACCGCTGCTACTTCCAGTCCATCTACTTCCGCGAGCCGGGAGGGGTGCTGTTCGAGGTGGCGACCATCCAGCCAGGTTTCACGGTCGACGAAGACCTGTCCGAGCTCGGGCGCGCGTTGAAGCTGCCTCCCTGGGAGGAGCCCTACCGGGGGTCCATCGAGTCCAACCTCGTCCCGGTGGAATACCGCTGATGGGCACGCACGACGGACAGCCCGTGCTACAGGCGGGCAAGCCGCTTGGGGAAGCGCCTGCTGTTGTCATCATGGTGCACGGGCGAAATGCGGGACCGGAGAACATTCTTGACCTCGCGCCGCGGCTTGCGCGGCCGGAGGTGACGTACCTCGCTCCTGCGGCGGCGAACCGCACGTGGTATCCCTACAGCTTCTTGGCGGACATCGCGAGCAACGAGCCCGGGCTGTCGTCCGGGCTCGCGGTGCTGCAATCGCTCGTCGAGCGCGTGGAAGCCGCCGGCGTTCCGCGCGACCACCTCGTCGTGCTCGGCTTCTCGCAGGGCGCGTGCCTCGCCACCGAGTTCGCGGTGCGGCACGCGTCGCGCTTCGGTGGCGTCGTGGCGTACAGCGGCGGTGCCATCGGGCCGCCGGGCACGCGTTGGGACGAGTCGGGCCGCTTCGACGGCACGCCCGTGTTCTTCGGGTGCAGCGACGTGGACAGCCACGTGCCGGCCTCCCGGGTGATCGAGAGCGCGGAGCTGTGCACGCGCATGGAGGCCGCGGTCACGAAGCGCATCTACCCCGGCATGGGGCACCTGATCAACGACGACGAGATCGCGTGGGCGCAGGGTTTGCTGGACTCGCTATGGTCTTGAGGTCTTGGGTGCTGGGCCTTGGGTCTCCGCATCGAATCGCCCGGCCCTCGAAGTGGATGCGAGCGGCCGCTCTGATCGCACTCGCCCTAGCTTCGTGGGCGGGCCACGTCAATGCCCAGGAGGCGACCGACGAGCAGCGGATCCGCGCCCGTCGCCAGTCGTCGAACACCGCCATCGCACGCCACGACACCGCCGGGATTGGGGCGATCCTCGCGCCGAACGTCATCGTCGTGACCTCCAACTCCATCCATCGCGAGTCGCGCGAGGCGAACGTGCAAAGCTTCGTGGAGCAGTTCCGGACACGGCCGGACGTCGTGTACCGCCGCACGCCGGACGAGGTGCGCGTGTTCTCTCCCTGGTTGATGGCGTCGGAACACGGCCGCTGGATCGGGTCATGGACGGATCCGGACGGGAAGATTCAGCTCACCGGCAGCTACTTCGCCAAGTGGCGGAAGATCGGCGGTGAGTGGTTCGTGGAGAGCGAGACCTACGTGCCCGAGACGTGCACCGGCGGGGCCTACTGCACGCGGGTGCCCTGAGCAGGGTCCCCTAGACCTTCCCCTGCAGGCACGCGAACAGGCGGTCGAGCATCATTCTCGACACGCTGCCGACGAGCCGCTGGCCCACACGGGCGATCATGCCGCCCACCTCCGCGGTGCCGGCCACGTCCACGATGGTCGTATCGCCGTCCTCGCGAAGGGCCACGCGCGCGTCGCCGTTGACGAAGCCAGCCTTGCCCTGCCCCTCGATGGCCAGCCGGAACGACTCGGGCTCCACCTTGTCGAGAATCGAGACGGTGCCGTCGTACGACCCGCTGATCATCGCCACCGAGACGACGACCTTCGCGCGGTAGCGGTCGCCCCCGATCGGCTCGAGGCCCTCGGAACCGGGGATGCACGAGGAGAGCGCGGCCGGGTCCATCAGCAGTGCCCACACGCGCTCGCGCGGGGCGTTGAAGGTGTAGGTGCCTTCGAGGGTCATGACGGCATTATCGCCTCTCGCGGGGTGACCGCCTGCCGTCGCGGCGCACGCCGGGGCGGGAGGCTGTTGAGGTGGGCCGCCAGGTCCTCGAGGTTGCGGAGCGTGCGCACCGGCAGGAAGTCGTCCACGTAGGGCAGCGCCGCCACCAGGCCGCGCGTCAGCGGGCGATAGTCCGCGGTCCCCAGCAGCGGGCTCAGCCAGATCAACCGATGGCAGCTGCGCTGCAGCCGCGCCACCTGCTGCGCAAGCTCGTGCGGGTCGCCGCGATCCCAGCCGTCCGAGACCATCAGCACCACGGCCCCGCGGCCCAGCACGTAGCGCGCCCAGCGGACGTGGAAGGTGCGCAGCGCATCGCCGATGCGCGTGCCTCCGGACCAGTCCGGCACCCGTCGCGCCGCCGCGGTCACCGCTTCGTCTATGCGCCGGGTGCGGAGGTCCAGCGTGATGCGCGTGAGGCGCGTGGAGAAGACGAAGGCTTCGACCTTGTGGTTCGCGCGCGTGAGGACGTGCGCGAAGTGGAGCAGCATGCGCGAGTAGCGCTCCATGGATCCGCTGACGTCCGCGAAGAGCACGATGGGCCGGCGGCGCGTGGTCCGCGCGCGCGTGGGCAGCGTGACGATCTCGCCGGTGGTCAGGCTCTGCCGCCACGCGCGCCTGAGGTCGACCCGCGGCCCGGCGCCGATGGCCCAGCGCCGCGTTCGCTTCTGTCCCGGATTCCACGTGAGCGCCTCCAGCGCGGCGCGCGCCTGCGCGAGCTCGGCGGGGGTCATGTCCGCCAGGTCCCGATCGCGGAGCGCCTCCACAGAGCTCCACGTCTGCACTTCACCCTCGGGCAGCGGGCGATCGGATTCCTCCGAATCCCCGGCGCCGGCCGCATCGTCCAGCTCGGGCAGCACGGTCTCGATCTGGATGGAGATGCCGGTGCGCGGCTCGCCGATGGCGCGAAGATCCCGCCGGCCCCAGCGCTCGCCGTGGTCCTGCCAGAAGGCGTCGAAGGCGGCGTCGAAGACCGGCAGCTCGTCGCGGCGCCGGACCCACAACGTGCGAAGAGCGTGTCGGACGTCATCGCGCCGCGCAAGCCCGACGAGCACGAGTGCCTCGAGGGCATCGGACATCTGCGTCGCGGAGACGTCAAGGCCGAGCGAGCGGAGCAGGCGGCCGAAGACGAGGAGGTTGGCGGCGAGAGCCATGGATCGGGAGTCGGGAGTCGAGAACCGGGAGTCGGAATTCGGCTAGTCACGCGTTCCCTGGGAGAGCGCGCGTTCGAGCAGGTCAGCAACGCCGAGCTTCGGGGCCTGGGCTTGCAGGTAGACCCGATCCAGTTGGGGTCCCTGCACGCGGACGATGCCGAGCACGTCCCGCCACTGTCGATCGGACACCTCACCGCCCATTCGGTACCAGCGAAGCTTCTGCAGGAGGACATCCTCAGGCGGATGGACGAACAGCCGGCGCCCGTCGAGATCAACCTCCGACCGGCGCGCGAGCTGTGCCGCGTCGAGCGGCGTGCCGCCCGCGACGAATAGGTCGACCTTCACCTGCGTGGCCTGGTGAATCAGGTTGGCGCTTCGTCGCTCACGAACCGCACGGGCGAGCGCCTGCTGGTCGACGTAGAACTCCGCCTCGAGCTTCGCGACGAGGGCGGGGACGTGCCGCTTCTCGAGGGCAGCGACGACGTCGATATCAATGGTCGAGCGGGGTTCCCCGGCCAGAGAGCTGGCGATGGAGCCGCCGATGGTGTGGAGGACCCCCAGGTCGTCGAGCGCGCTCGTCACGAGCAGCGCGACGTCGATGGGATCGAGTGGAACGCTCACGGACGGTCCAGCGTGTCGATCTCGGGGTACACCGCCCTTGCGAGCTCGTCTCCCAGGATCACTTGTGCCAATCGGAGTTGCAGCTCGTGCGTTGATGCGTCGGGATGCCGCCGGCGCACGCCAGCCAGCGCGAGCTGGCGCACATTGGCGCTCATCTGCAGCACGAGCGCAAGCTTCTCAGCGGGCCGCATGCGCCGCCATGCCTCGACCTGCCGCTTCTCAATCTCGGGGGTGGTGTCGAGGGCGAGCGGCTGAGAGTCCACATCGCGATTATAAGCGGGGCACACCTGTAGCTCCCGCAGTCGTCTGTTGCGCGTTGCCTAGGTCCCCTGACTTCCTGGGCGGCCTCCGTCCGTCAGAAACGGTACGCCCATCGCACGCCCGACCCTGAGGCCGGCCAGCGCACGAGGTGACGCGCCGACATGTGATCGACTGATTCGTCCGGTGTCACCGTGAAGTCGTCCGGGCCGTGAGTCCTCTGCCGGACGTCCCACCGCGCCCTGGCCCCCTCGATGCGCAGTCGTAGGCGGGCCCGATCCATCACCCGCTCTTCCGCACGCCGTGCAGCATTGCGCGCGAGAGCAGGCCCGTGAGGCGCTCGCCCTTCATGGCCTCGATGTCCTCACGCGCCTTCAGGACGACCCCGAGCGTCTCCTCGATGGTGGCCGGGTCCAGATCGTGGCGGTCCAGTGCCACGAGCGCCGAGACCCAGTCCAGCGTCTCCGACACGCCCGGCGTCTTGTACAACTCCGCGGTCCGCAGCTCCTGCACCACCGCCGTCACCTGGCGCGAGAGCGCCTCGTCTGCCTGCGGCACGCGCCGCTGGACAATTGCCAGCTCCTTCTCGAAGGTCGGGTATTCAATCCACTGGTAGAGGCAGCGCCGCTTCAGCGCGTCGTGCACCTCGCGCGTGCGGTTCGACGTGAGGATGACGATGGGCGGCTCGGCGGCCGCAATGGTGCCGAGCTCGGGAATGGTGACGCGGAACTCCGAGAGCAGCTCCAGCAGGTAGCCCTCGAACTCCTCGTCCGCGCGGTCGATCTCGTCGATGAGCAGCACGGGCGGCTTGCCGGGCTTGCCCTCGAGGGCGCGGAGCAGCGGCCGTTTGATCAGGTACGCCTCGCTGAAGAGCTCCTGGCGCGCGGCGGCGCGGTCCACGGCGTGAGCCGCTTCGAGGATGCGAAGCTCGAGCAGCTGGCGCGCGTAGTCCCACTCGTAGACTGCGTGCGAGACGTCGAGCCCCTCGTAGCACTGGAGGCGGATAAGCTCGGTGCCGAGGACCGAGGCGAGCGCCCGCGCCACGGCCGTCTTCCCGACGCCCGCTTCGCCTTCGAGGAAGAGCGGACGGCGCAGCGATACCGCGAGGTAGATGGACGTTCCCAGCGCGCGGTCGGCGACGTAGCCCTCCGCCGCCAGCCGCGCCTGGACCTCGTCGATGGAGCGGACGAGGGGCTCGGTGCTCAACTCGCCCGCTTGGCCGCCGCGGCGACCGCCCGGGCCACGTAGACGCCGGCCACGGCGCGGCGGTACTCGGCCGATGCGAAGATGTCGCCCATCAGGTCGCCCGAGAGGTCTCCCGCGGCCTTGCCGCATGCCGAGACGATGGCCTGGTCCGTGAGCGGATGGCCCACGAGGGCTGCCTCCACCGACGGCAGGCGCGTGGGCATTCCCGTGATCCCGCCGACGACGATGATGGCGCGCGTGCAGGCGCCGTCCGCCACGTCCACGACCGCCGCGGCGCCGATGACGGCATAGCGCGACGCGGGGTGCGGAAACTTGGCGTAGGCCGACCCGCGACCGGCGCCCAGCGAGGGCACCGACACCGCCGTGACGATCTCGTTCTCGTCGAGGGCGGTGGTCATCATGCCCTGGAAGAACTGGGCGGCATCGACGGTGCGCGTGCCGGAGGGACCGGCCATCTCGATGCGCGCGCCCACGGCCGCGAGCACGGTCGGCAGGTCCGCGCCCGGATCGGCGTGCGCGACGCTTCCGCCGATGGTGCCGCGGTTGCGGACCGCGGGGTCGCCGATGCGTGCCGCCGCATCGGACACCACCGGGCATGCATCCGCCAGCAGCGGCGATGCCGCCACCTCGGCGTGCGTGGTCATCGCGCCGATGCGAAGCCCGTCGTCCACGATCTCGATGCCCTTCAGTTCCGCGATGCGGCCGATGTCGACGATGGCGGCGGGGGCCGCCAGGCGAAGCTTCATCGTGGGCAGCAGGCTGTGTCCGCCGGCCAGAATCTTCGCGCCGGGGTTGGCCGCCAGCAGTCGCTGGGCGTCGGCCACCGATGAGGCGCGGTGATACGCGAAAGGCGAGGCGTACATCTCAGGCTCCCTTCTTCGCCGTCTGCACGGCGCGCCAGACCCGTTCCGGCGTCATGGGCATGCGCAACTCTTCGATGCCGAGCGGCCGCAGCGCATCGATCACCGCGTTGTAGATGGTGCACGTGGATGCGATGGTCCCCGCCTCGCCGATCCCCTTCACGCCGAGCGGGTGGTGCGGCGAGGGCGTGACGGTGTTCAGCACCTCGATGTCGGGCAGCACGTCCGCGCGCGGAATGGCGTAGTCCATCAGCGAGCCGGTGAGCAGCTGGCCGTTGTCGGAGTAGACGGCCTCTTCCCATAGCGCCTGGCCGATGCCCTGGACCACGCCGCCGTGCACCTGGCCCTCCACGATCATCGGGTTGATCTGCGGGCCGCAATCGTCCACGCAGACGTAGCGCTTGAGCGCAATCGCGCCGGTGGAGGGGTTCACCTCCACGACCGCGACGTGGGAGCCGAACGGGTAGACGAAGTTCGGCGGATCGTAGAAGCTCGAGGCCTCGAGCCCCGCCTCCATGCCGGGTGGCATGTTCCAGGCCACGTTCGCCATGAGCGCGATGTCCTGGATGGTCTTCGCCTTCGCTGGCGCTCCCTTCACGAAGAACTTGCCGTCGGCGTAGTCCATGTCCTCGGCCGACGCCTCGAGCAGGTGCGCCGCCAGCGCCTTCGCCTTGTCCTTGATCTTGCGCACCGCGATGGCCAGCGCCGCGCCGCTGACGGCCGTGGTCCGGCTGCCATAGGTGCCCCAGCCCATCGGCGTCTTGTCGGTGTCGCCGTGCATCACCTTCACGTCGTTCACGTCCACGCCGACTTCCGAAGCGACGATCTGCGCGAAGGTGGTTTCCTCGCCCTGCCCGTGGGGCTTCGCGCCGATGAAGACGTTCACCTTGCCCGAGGGATGGAAGCGGACGATCGCGCTCTCCCACAGGCCGCCCTGGAAGCCGACGGCGCCGGCCACCTGCGACGGTCCGAGGCCGCAGATCTCGACGTAGGTGCACACGCCGATGCCCATGAGGCGTCCCTTCGCGCGCGCCTCGGCCTGTTCCTTGCGCAGCTGGTCGTAGCCGATGTGCGCCAGCGCCTTCTCGAGGTTCGCGTGGTAATCGCCGCTGTCGTAGCTGAGGCCCGTGGCCACGGCGTGGCCGTTGTCGAACTTCGGGATCAGGTTGATGCGGCGCACCTCCACCGGATCCTTCCCGATGGCCGCGGCGAAACGGTCGATGAGCCGCTCCAGCATGTAGGTGGCTTCGGGCCGCCCGGCGCCCCGATAGGCCTCCACCGGCGTCGTGTTCGTGTAGACGCCGTAGACGTCCTCGTGCACGGCCTCGATCAGGTATGGCCCGCAGAGCATCAGGCCGTGCAGGATGGTGGGGATGCCTGGCGCCGCGGTGGAGAGATACGCGCCCATGCCGGCCCAGACCTTCGCGCGCACGCCGGTGATCTTCCCGTCCTTCGTGCCCACCATCTCCACTTCCTGCACGTGGTCGCGCCCGTGCGTGGTGGCCACGTAGTTCTCGCTGCGTGTCTCGGTCCACTTCACCGGGCGGTTCAGCCGCATCGCGCAGAAACACGCGATGAACTCGCCGGGATACTGCGGGATCTTGCTGCCGAAGCCGCCGCCCACTTCCGGCGCCACCACGCGCAGCTTGTCCTCGGGCACGCCCGTCACGATGGACGCGATGAACCGGACGATGTGCGGGTTCTGCGTGGTGTTCCAGAGCGTGAGCTCCTGCGAGGCGGCGGTCCACTGGGCCACCGCCGAGCGCGGCTCCATGGCCGTGGGGATGAGCCGCTGCTGGATGATGCGATCTTTCACGATGACGGCGCCGGGAGCCGAGAACGCGGCGTTCACGTCGCCGCCGGCGACGGTCCAGTGAAACGCCTGATTGCCCGGGGCGGTGGCGTGCAGCTGCGGCGCGTCCTTGGCGGTGGCCTTCTGCGGATCCACCACTGCGGGCAGCGGCTCGTAGGCCACGTCGATGAGCTCGAGCGCGTCGTAGGCCTGGTAGGGCGACTGCGCCACCACGACGGCGACGATGTCGCCGGCGTAGCGCACGGTGTCCTTCGCCATCACCGGGTACTCGGCCACCTTCAGGTCCGCGTTCGGCACCAGCCATGCGCACGGCATGGGCTTGAGGGCGCCCTCGGTATCCTTCGCGGTGTAGACGGCCAGCACGCCCGGCGCTTTCGCGGCCTTCGACGTGTCGAGGCTCTTGATGCGCGCGTGCGCGTGCGGGCTGCGCAGCATGGCGGCGTGCACCAGGCCCGGGAGCGCGATGTCGTCGGTGAAGGTGCCGGTGCCGGTGAGCAGGCGCGGGTCCTCGCGCCTGCGGATGGCCGAGCCGAAGACGCGGGCGCTCACTTCGCACCTCCCATGGCGTCGGCCGCCGCCTGCACGGCGCGCACGATGTTCTGGTAGCCGGTGCAGCGGCAGAGGTTCCCCTCGAGGCCGTGACGAATCTCCTCGGGCGTGGGGTGCGGGTTCTGGCGCAGCAGCTCGTGCGTGGCGAACACCATCCCCGGCGTGCAGAAGCCGCACTGCAGGCCGTGCTTGTTCCAGAAGGCTTCCTGGATGGGGTGCAGCGTGCCCGGCGCGGCCAGGCCCTCGATGGTCGTCACCTGGGCGCCGTCGGCCTGGGCCGTGAGGCAGGTGCAGCTCTTCACGGCGACGCCGTCCACGAGCACCGTGCAGGACCCGCACTGGCTGGTGTCGCAGCCGACCTTGGTGCCGGTGAGGCCGAGCGTGTCGCGCAGGAAGTGGACGAGCAGCAGGCGGGCGTCCACTTCTCGGTCGTGCTGCTGACCGTTCACGGTCAGGGAAACAGCGACGTTCATGGCAGTCTCCTTCGCGGGATTTGCGCGCGGTCCCGGTGGACGGGGCGGTGCGCGAGGGTGCGCAGTATATCACCCGGTGTCCACGGGAACACGTCCACGGGAACACGAAGGACACGACGGGCGCCGAACCGTGTAACGTGGCGCCATGCTGACCAGCACGCTGTGCACGAACTGTGGGCTGTGCTGCGACGGCACGTTGCTCGGTGACGTGGAGCTGACCGGGCCGGCAGAGGCCGGGCGACTCGAGACCCTGGGCCTGGATCTCGACGACGACGAGGGTGGCGCCGACCTGCTGCCGCTGCCGTGTGCGGCGTTACACCGTACCAGGTGCAGTATCTACGGGCGGCGGCCCAGGGCGTGTCGCACGTTCGAGTGCCGGCTGCTGCAGGAGGCGCAACACGGCGCCGTCACCGTGAAGCAGGCCCTCGCGCGGATTGCGCACGCGCGGGCGCAGGTGCACTACGTCAAGACGCTGCTGGCCCGCATGGAGACGCGGCCGGCGAATCTGCCGCTCGCGGAGCGCTGTGCGGACGCGATCGCCGCGACGCCGGGCGCGTCCGCCGAGGCCACTCGCAGACGCGTCGCATTGAAGGAGGCCATGGCCGCCGTGGCGCACACGATCCGCACGACGTTTCTCGACTGAAGGCTCACGCTCGGCGGCGGCAGAAGCCGAGCCGCGGGTTCGGTCTCGCCCGCCGGCATCAGGGGCTGACGCGTCGTCCCGGCCGCGACCACGCTGCGCCGATGCCGGCATCGGTGCCGATCGAGAAGGAGTCGGCGTGGCGGCACCCGGACTTCATGCCGCCGCTCGCGACGTTCTTCACGGTGCCCGCCGGGTACGATGTCGGCGCCCACGGCAACGCCACCATCGCGCCGGGGAGCATCGAGGTGTACACGGCGACGGCGTGGGACCACGTCGTAGCCGCTCGCAATGGCCAGCCGCGCGACCTGGCCGCCGATATGTCCCGCGCCAATGAGTCCTATGGTCGCCATTGTTCTCCTCATCGTCCATCGGCCGCCATTTTCACCGGCACCCTACGTCGCGCGGATCCCCCGGTCGGGCGCGGCGTAATGCCCTACGGTTCAGTGCCATTCGCGGCCGCGGGCCGTGCCATGGAGGAGTGATTATGACGCGTGTCCTTGCCCCCCTGTTCGTCGCTGCGGCCCTGCTGGTGTCATCCGGCAGCCTCGCCGCGGCCCAGCCTGCCTCGGTGTTCGTGGTTCCGGGGCTGACCGGTGAGTTCTCGCTCGAGGACGGGGCGATGCTCCTGGCCTCCGCCGCCCTGATGCTGGGAGTCTGCCTCCTCGCGTGTGTCGTCCCGACGCGCCGCGCGCTGGGCGTGGAGCCGACAGTCGCCCTGCGGATGGACTAGCGGCGATGGAGCAGGAGACCATCTCAGGCGGTGAAGCGATCGGCTACAGCCCCTCGATGTCTCCCAGGTCCTTCGCGCGACCGGTGGCGCGCTTGTTGCGGATGAAGGCGTCGCGCCCGATGAAGTCCACCGTCAGGTCGCCGAACCGGCCTGGCTCACGGCCGGGCCACGCCTCGTCGAATGCGAGTCCGGTGAGCTCGGTCAGGATGTCGATACGCCCGGGTGGCACGCCAATCTGGAAGACGACACCGGGCGTGGCGAAGTCGCTCTCCGTGATACCGGTCATTGGTGCGCCGAACGTGGCGAGCGCCCTGACGACCCGAGGGGCGTTGGCAGGGGTGGGCTCCACCCAGACGTCGAGGTCTCCGGTCGCGCGAGGCCGCCCGTGATGGGCCAGTGCATAGGCGCCGACGACGAGGAACCGGACGTCAGCGCCGATGAATGCGCGCAACAGATCGACAAAGTCCGGGTTCATCGGGCAGCCGTCCGGCGAGTTGCCACTGCTCCACGGAGAGGGTCCACACGAGTCGCACACGGTCGGCGGCAGGGACCTGCTTCCAGTAATCGAGATCGTGCTGGTCGGCCTCGGCGTTCGACGCGTAGCGCCGCACCGTGACACCGCGCCGGGGATGAGAGGTCACGAGCCAAGTATACCGACGCCTGGCCGAGGACGATCGGTTTCGTGGAAACAGCCTTCGGACGTGAGGGTGCAGGCAAACATCAGACACGCCGTCCTGGGCAGCACCCGTACGTTGACGGGGCCGAAAGCCGGAGTGTTGCCTCCGGCCGGCAGCGCCACATCCCGGTTCCCTGCGCGGACCGCCGTCGACAGGCTCGCGCCGTTCGGGATGCCGGTCACCCTGGTCTCGGGGGAACTGCCGCGGCCGAAGGCA
>Ga0105095_10000227_pt1 | contig 25840 bp, 20 predicted proteins | sample PPLLak2March2015_2_FD_79180 | JGI IMG/M metagenome (GOLD analysis project Ga0105095, IMG submission 79180) | Freshwater sediment microbial communities from Prairie Pothole Lake near Jamestown, North Dakota, USA - PPLs Lake P8 Core (3) Depth... | ecosystem: Environmental > Aquatic > Freshwater >...
GTGCAGGGGATTATAATCTCCTGGTAACAGATGCCAATGGATGTTCCTCCAATTATTCTCCTCTGGCCGTAATTACAGAACCCGGAGAACTGCATATTTCACTCGCAAAGATAGATATCACCTGTTTTAACGACAATAACGGTACAATTACAATCAATGCTTCAGGCGGTATTCGTCCGTATGACTATTCGAGGAATGGAATCTCATATGTCCCGGATAGTGTATTCATAAATCTGAATCCGGTCAGGTATACAGTTTATGTGAGGGATGATAATGATTGTATTATCTCAGATACAATTTCCATTTATCAGCCAACAGAACTGAGAATTATCAGTGACTCAAGGGATGATTCCCGAAATCTTTGCTTCGGCGACAGCAATGCTGTAATTTCCATAACCGCCCTTGGAGGAAATCCACCCCTTGAATATTCTATAGACAGTGCATATACCTGGTCACCAAACAGTAATTTCAGCGATCTGCCTGCTGGAATCTATAATGTTTTTGTCAGAGACCAGAAGGGATGCCTTGAGAAAGGGAGCGATCTTGTTGTAGGGCATCCGGCGGAAATAAAGATCAGCTCCTATTTCCAGGTTGACATTACCAGCTGTTTTAGCGATCCCGATGGACAGATCGCAATTGAAGCCAATGGCGGTGTGGCACCTCTAACCTATACCATCGATGGAGCCAATCCGAATCTTACCGGAGTGTTTAATAATGTGTACGCCGGTTTGCACCTTATTGAAATAAATGATATTAATGGATGTAATAAAGACACTTCTGTCTTTATTGACAGTCCGCCTGAAATAGTTATTGATACTGTTTATCTTGAACATATCACTGGTTGTTATGGAGATAACACAGGTGTAATTGATCTGGCGGCATCAGGCGGGACCGGCGATCTTGAGTTTTCCCTGGATGGCGGATTGTTCGGGAACACCGGTTCTTTCATTAACCTGTCTGGGGGGAATCACATCATTACCATAAGGGATGACAACAATTGTGAAACAGATACAACAGTATTCATCATTCAGCCTGATTCATTAGGGACCTCATCAGTATCTGTTGCTCCTGTGATATGTTTTGGAGATGCCAATGGATCTATTAGTGTAGCCGGCTCAGGAGGCACTATGCCTTACAATTATACACTGAATCCGGGATCTGTATCCAATGCCACTGGCATATTCACCGGATTATCTGCAGGGACTTATACAGTCACTGTTGATGATTCACACGCATGCCCGTCATATACAACCCCCAACCTCATTGTTGTTGAACCTTCTCTATTTGCGGTGGATTCAACCGGATCGAATGACATCAGCTGTTGGGGAATGAGTGATGGCCAGATTAGCATTTATGCATCAGGAGGCTTTGCTCCATATCAGTACTCCATTGATAACGGAGTTACTTTTGAGTCTCTTTCAAATTATACAGGTCTGTCACCTGCAGTATATTATACCTTTATAAAAGATCTGGCAGGGTGTTTAATAGCTGGTGATACCATTGCATTATCCCAGCCTCCTGAAATAATAATTAACTCTGAAAGTGTTACTGATGTTGGCACCTGTTATGGCGACAGCACAGGTTCTGTAAATGTCAGTGCCTCCGGAGGATCCGGAGTTCTTCAGTATTCGATTGACGGTTTCAGCTGGCAGGTTACTGGCACATTCCTTAATTTACCCGGGGGAGACTACCAGGTTTCGGTAATGGACACTATCGGGTGTTCAATAAAAAGTAATATCCTGACAATAGATCAGCCAGATGAAATTATTGCAATAATTACCATTGTTCATTCATTCAATGGCGAACCCGGGTCTATTCATATTTCTGCATCAGGGGGAACCGGCGTACTGGAATATTCGATAAATGGTTCTTCCGGTCCATTCCAGCCGGATACTGCGTTTTTGGGTCTCTGGCCGGGAGATCACCGGGTTGTTGTAAGAGATGAAAACGGGTGTATGTATGAAGAGACTGTTACCCTTGAAGCTGTACCTCCGCTTGAGGTTAACGTCAGTTTCAATAGTATTTTATGCAATGGGGACTTAACCGGGTCTGTTAACCTGGTGGCTGTGAATGGTACGGGAACTGTGCAATATTCAATTGATGACAGTGCAACTTTTCAGGCTGATGGCATCTATGAAAACCTTCCGGCAAGGCAATATATCATTTTTGTAAGGGATGAGGACAGGAGAATATTTAAAGATACGGTTGATATTATACAACCAGATACAATTATAGTCATAGCTGACATCATTCCTGCAACATGTAACCGGAATATATTCGACGGTTCAATTGATCTGGATATTTCCGGCGGCACACCGGGATATACCTTACAATGGTCTAATTATTCTGTCACAGAGGATCTTGCTGATCTGGAAGCCGGGTTTTATACCATCACAATAACGGATGAAAATAACTGTGTATACCAGAATACTTTTGAAGTTATGGCCAATACAACAATTATTGCAGATGCAGGTAATGATACGGTTGTTTGTATTGACGAAAATGTTATTCTTGAAGGATCCGGGGGTGTTAATTATTTCTGGCAGCCTGAAATTCGGCTCAGCAATCCTGCAATTCCCAATCCGGTGGTGACGGTTACAGAAGAAATAACATATATTATGACAGTAACCGAGCCGGGCGGATGCTTTGACAGGGACAGTGTGACACTGGATGTTTATCCTATCCTTGGTATTTATGCCGGACTGGACACCACAATTGCTGAAGGACAGTCTATCCAGCTTTACGCTACAGGCGGTCCGTTTGATGAGTATGCATGGATGCCCCAGGATGGCCTTGATTATCCTTCAAGCCAGTCGCCACTGTTGCTGGTAAGTGTGGACAGGGTTTATTATGTTACCGGTACGACAGCTGACGGATGCCCTGAAACAGATTCAATAATTATAACCACCGCGGGAAATCTTATAATTTATAGCGGCTTCACGCCAAATGGTGATGATATAAATGATCTCTGGGTTATTGATAATGTAATATATTATCCAAACATAACTGTGGATATTTATAACAGGTGGGGCGGGCTGGTTTTCAGTTCAAAAGGATATTCGGATGAACAAAGATGGGATGGCACTTATAAAGGAAAAGATGTATCAATAGGAACATACTGGTATGTAGTCAACCTTAATGATGGTTCCAAACCAATTACCGGACATGTTACCATTGTAAGATAAAATGAAAAGAATATTTATCATATTATCGCTGGTAATGTTATTGTTGCCCTGTACGTCGGAAGGCCAGCAGTCACCAGTGTATACTCAATACATGTTTAATAAATTCATGTACAATCCTGCTGTCGCCGGAGTAGATCCATTTTTCCAGATAAGGTCGAATCACAGATTCCAGTGGGTAGGGCTTACAGATCCTCCTTTGACCAATGCGCTTAGTTACTTTGGCCCCCACGGGACTCTGCCGATGGGATATGGCGGCTTTATTTATTATGATATGACGGGTCCGACAAGCAGAGCAGGAATTACAGGAGCATATGCATATAATGTCGGAATTTCAGGCGATCTTAGATTATCCATGGGGGTATCTCTCGGATTAATGCAGTATAAGGTTGATGGGACGCAAATTACTCTGCCGGATCAGGAGTATCAGACAGACCCGGTTCTTCAGAATGCGGTTTATACAAGTTTCGTTCCTGATGCCAATATTGGATTATATTTATATTCTAAAAATTACTGGGTTGGCTTCTCAACGACCCAGCTTATAAATACCAAACTGAAACTTTTTGAACAGCGTACTGGTTTAAGCAAGCTCAAGACTCATTTCTATCTTGCAGGAGGTTATACGTTTGAAGTCAATGATGATTTTAAAATAGAGCCTTCACTGATAATAAAAGGAACTGCTCCTGTATTATTCCAGTTTGATATTAACACACGGGTGATTTATCAGGATATGGTCTGGCTGGGACTGTCGTACAGGACCCGGGATGCGCTGTCTCTGATGATAGGATACACTTATGATAAACGCATTCATATTGGGTATTCCTATGATTTTACCACTACAGATCTCAGAAAATATAACTCCGGCACGCATGAAATCATGATCGGTTACCGTTTTAATGATATCAAAAAATAGCTGATTAATCATGCATACATTCAGGCTGGTGGTTTTTGGCATTTCTTTACTGCTTATCACAGGTTGTAATTCTGATTGGGAGTTTAAAAAAAAGTATCTTCTTGACAGAGAGGATCTGGTAAATGTACTTGTTGATATTCACCTTGCAAATGCTCTTCAGGGAAGCCCCGAATTTTACAAAATTTCCAGGATCTATGATTCTGTCGACATTAATTCGATGATATTCGATAAATATGGCATAAAAAAGGCCGCCTTTGACAGTACCATGGCTTATTACTCTAAAAATCCGGAAGACCTGGTCAGCATATATGATGAGGTTATCATGCACCTTAACCAGTTACAGGATTCCGTCAAAGTGAGTGATTAGATATCTGATATCCGTGAACAATATTGATTCTGATAATGAGAAGAGTTGCTGCTGACTATATTTTCCCTGTTTCCGGCCCTCCTCTGAAAAATGGTATAATAGAATTTGATGATCAGGGAAAGATATTGTCTTTGACCGATACCTTTGGAAATTTTAAAGAGACCTCAAAGCTTGAGTATTATAATGGTGTACTGGTTCCCGGCCTGATATTACCTTACTGCCGGATCGAACCGTATATATTCCGGATCGAAATTAACGATCAGGCAAGTCTCAAAAGATTTATCACCAGAGAACTTGAGACAATTACACTCTCTTCTGAATCTGAAACCAGGTTTAAAGATCTCGATATAATACTTAAAAAATCAGGAGTAGTTGGAATAGGATGTATAACAAACCGGTTTCATTTCTTCAGGAATAAATCCGAGGGAGCAATACAATATCATTCTTTTATTGAGATATCTTCTCAAAAAAAGATTGCGGCATTTGATGTATTCAATAAAGCAGTTGAGGAAATAATGACTGGATGGAACGATTATGGGCTTCATTCATCGGTCATTCCATTTAACTGCAGTTCAGAAGAAATAATGGCTTATATTTCTGATTTTTCAATTGTTCATGAAAATCCCCTGATACTTGGATGTCCGGGAATGCAAAATAATCTATCATCAATTCTGGAGAATTTTTCAGTTATTCTTTCCAGATCAACAGGCAGGGAAAAAAATCAGGCCATCCGCAATTTCAGGAACAGCATAATTATCATCATAGATAATTTAACCCATTTGCCGGATGATCTGAACAACAACACCTTCCTTCTTTTTTCGACAGATAATCCACATGTAACTGATAACCTGAATATTGAAAAAGATCTCTGGACAAGGTTTTCAGAAAATATTCTTTTCAGCAGGTACATGCTAAATTTCACTGCAAAAGCCTCTGTCATATCTGATATGATACTTCTTCAGAATAAAATGAAGTGGTTATCTTTTGAGGACCTGATCCGATGCTTTACCCTTAATCCCGCACGCGCACTTAAGATGGATAAAAAGGCCGGCAGTCTGTTTTCGGGCAAAAAACCGGGTATAAATCTAATCACCAATTTTAATTTTGATGAATTCAAGCTTACCGGTTCAAGTGAAATAAAACCGATTATGTAGACCTGGAAAGTACTCTTATTTCAATCTGCCTGTGTACTAATCAAATATTGAGACTCAGAAGCTTCTCTGAATTTATTATTTTTGTGGTTCCATTTTTAGTCATGAATACATTTCTGTTCAGCGAAATAATTTTTGGCCCGGTTTCCAGCCGGAGGCTTGGATCATCGCTTGGAATAAATCTTCTTCCAGAGGGATTGAAAATATGTACATATAATTGTATTTATTGCGAATGTGGATGGACATGTGAAAGAAAGCTCCGGGATTCAGAATTTCCTGCGCGGGATCTGGTCAGAAAAGCTCTTCAGGGTCGGTTAACTGAACTAAGAAAAAGCGGAAATACTCCTGACGCCATTACCTATGCCGGGAATGGAGAACCTACACTTCATCCTGATTTTGAAGGCATAGTTGACGACAGTATAAGCCTGCGGGATTTATTATCCCCTGAGAGTAAAATTGTTGTCCTTTCCAATGGATCACTTTCTTACAGGGAAAATGTAAAAAGGGCTCTTCTCAAGGTTGACCAGAATGTCCTCAAACTTGACACAGGCATCGAAGACACATTCAGGTCATTAAATCAGCCGCCTGAAGAATGGAAGATAAGTGATATTATAAATAACTTTAAAAGCTTTAACGGAAAACTTATTATTCAGACCCTTTTTATCAGAGGGGAATTTCGTGGGAAAAAAATTGATAATACTACCGATAAAGAGCTAACTGAATTAGTTAAAATGTATAAAGAGATCCATCCCTCTGAAGTAATGGTGTATACTATTGCCCGGGGAACACCAGCCAGGGGATTGGAACGTATATCCTATAATGAACTTAAATCAATTGCTGCAAGGATTGAGGGTATAGGAATCAAGACACAAGTATCAGGTTGAAAAAAAAACGCATTCTGGTTTGTCCACTCGACTGGGGTATTGGCCATGCAAGCCGCGATGTGATTATTATCAGGAAACTTCTTGAAAATGATAATGAGGTGATTCTTGGTGGTGATGGCCCTTCTTTAAAATTCCTTAAATCTGAATTCCCCCGATCAGAAGTTATCAGGATTCCCTCCCATAGATTCTATTATTCAAAAATAGTCCCTGCATGGTTTATGATCTTCCTGCAGATACCTGCTTTCCTCAAAGGAATCCGGGATGAACATATATTCCTTAAAAACTTCATTGACCTGCAACACATTGATCTTGTTATCTCAGATGCACGTTATGGTTTATGGAGCCGAAAGATTTCCTCTGTTATTATTACACATCAGATAAGGATAAAGATGCCCCTGCTTGTTAAACCCCTTGAGTTCATTGTAAATTATATTAATCGCCTGGCCCTGCAAAAGTTTGATAAACTCTGGATACCGGATTTCTCTTACGATCAAAATCTCAGCGGAATTTTATCTCATACAATACGGATGCCGGCAAATGCAATATATATTGGTTTGCTTTCGAGATATACAGATTTTAAACCTTTGATCGGGCCTGGAGAGAATTTTGAGGTTGTTCTTTTATTATCCGGACCTGAACCTCAGCGGTCCGTTTTCGAAAAGACAGTCACTGATCAGTTGCTGACACAAAAGCTAAAATCAATAGTCATAGGTGGCCAGACAGGAGAAAATCTTTGGGAAGAACTGAGTGGATCGTGCAGGCGGGTGTCATTTGTCTCAGGAGATGAACTATATTCCATTCTCAAATCAGCAAAATATATCATCTGCAGGTCTGGTTATTCTACCGTTATGGACCTGGTTACTATCGGGAAGACAGCTTATCTTGTTCCAACTCCCGGCCAGACAGAACAGGAATATCTTGCCATTTATCTGCAGGAAAAGGGATTATTCCTGTTTTCAAAACAGAAAGATTTCCAACTGGAGGAAGTGATTCGAGGTCTTGATAGTTTCCGCCAAGCAGAACTCAGGAGCACGAAATCTGATTTATTTGATGACGCATTAACTGAGATAAGCTCCGTAATGAATCCTGCTTAAACAATAAACATAACGGAGGCGACTATTACCAGTCCCACGAAAAATCCAATGTATATTTCAAGAGGTTTGTGAACGTCTAATAGAAGCCGGGCTGTTCCTGTTATACCTGCTGCGAGTATTGTGATGATCAAATAAAATCCCAGATTTACCTGCATATGGATTATCAGGTAGGAAATCAATCCTGCCAGGCCTCCGATGCCAACCATATGTAAACTGATTTTCCACTTTGAAACAGCAAGTAATACAATAAATGCAGATGCAGCACATCCCAGGCAGAAGTCATTAAAATCAGGAGGAATAGGGATTTTCTTAAGCAGTATATAACAAAGAATAAACATGATAAAACTAATTACAAGTGGAATATGCCGTTCACGAGCCTGAGTCATATTTATATCGAGTATTATTTTCTGGTAAAGGAAAAATGGCATTATACTGAGAGGTATAATAAAGGTGCAGAGAAATACGATGAGCAGGATCATTTTCTTATATTCAAATGGCAGATATGCCAGGTAGGTTCCTGAATTGAACAGCAACAAATATCCCAGCGAAGGCATTATTAATGGATGGAATAATACAGAAATGATTCTTGCTGCTTTTTCCATATTTCAATGGATTTGTCTGTTCACTCCGGAAAATGGATCACAATTCCTTTCTCAGGCGGGCAACCGGGATGTCGAGTTGTTCCCGGTATTTGGCAACAGTTCTCCTTGCAATATGGTATCCTTTCTCCTTTAGAATATCAGCAAGTTTTTCATCGGTAAGAGGTCTTCTCTTTTCTTCCTTCTCAATACACTCTTCGAGGATTTTTTTAATCTCACGTGTTGAGACTTCCTCACCTGCATCCGTCTGCAATCCTTCTGAGAAGAAGTATTTCAGAGCGAAAATACCAAAATGGGTTTGTATGTACTTACTGTTTGCTACTCTGGAAATTGTTGAGATATCCAGGTTCGTGATATCTGCTATATCCTTCAGGATCATGGGTTTAAGTTTCTTTTCATCACCCTCCCTGAAATATTCTTTCTGATAATTAATAATAGCTTCCATCGTAAGCATTAAAGTATTCTGTCTTTGCCGGATAGCTTCAATAAACCATTTTGCAGAATCAAGTTTTTGCTTTACAAAAGTTATTGCATCCTTTTGTTCTTTAGTCTGTTTATCCCGGTTGACTGTATAGGATACTATCATATCACTATAAGTCTGGCTGATCCTCAATTCCGGAACATTTCTTGCATTTAGGCTAAGCTGAAGTTCCCCGTCGCTATTTTCAAGGATAAAATCAGGTACAATGTGCTGTATGTTTTTATTCTGCGGATCGCTGAAAGAACTTCCGGGTTTCGGGTTTAATTTAAGTATCTCATCTATTGCCGCCTTGAGTTCCTCTTCATTGATATTTAATCTGGCAATGATCTTCTCATAATGTTTTTTAGTGAATTCCTGAAAGTAATATTTCAGGATCTTTTTTGCCAGAGCGATTTCAGGGATATTGGTGTCCTTATTTTCCACCTGAAGAATAAGACATTCCTGAAGGTCCCTGGCACCTATTCCAATAGGATCAAAATCCTGAATTATCTTAAGAATTTCATGAAGTTTTTCTTCGGTTGTAGGTATATTCTGCGTAAATGCCAGATCATCAACAATCGCTTCCAGTTTTCTTCGTAAATAGCCGTCTTCGTCAATATTTCCAATAAGATACAGTGCCAGGAGATTTTCTTCCTCAGACAATTCCCTTAGCCCGAGCTGACTTTCAAGATATTCATGAAACGATGATCCGACAGAGAACGGAATTTCTTCCCGTTTCTCATCTTTTGAATAGTTTTTAGGATTAAGGCGGTAGACAGGAATATCTTCTTCATTAAGGTAATCCTCAAGGGAGAATTCTTCGGCATCCTGATCCTGATCATTGTTTTCTTCTTCAGCCTGTTCTGCTTCCTTTGTTGCAGTTTCGTCTTCCGAACCTTCCTCCAGGAGCGGATTTTCTTCAATTTCTTTTTTAATTCTCTGCTCAAGCTGGATTGTAGGAATTTCCAGCAGCTTGATCATCTGGATCTGCTGAGGAGATAGTTTTTGAAGTAATTTCTGTTGTAATTTCTGTTTAAGCATGACTGTTCTAGAAACCTCTGACTAATCAACGCATAAGTTACAAAAAATCGCTGAAACTTTTAAAAATCAGCATTATTTGGAGTTCTGGGAAAAGGAATTACATCACGTATATTGCTCATTCCTGATATGAAAAGCATAAGCCTTTCAAATCCAAGTCCAAATCCGCTGTGAGGTGCTGATCCAAATTTCCTTGTTTCCAGATACCACCACAGGTCTTTTTCGGGAAGATTCAGTTCTTTAATCCTTCTGTACAAACGGTCATAATCTTCTTCCCTTTGCGATCCACCTATGATTTCCCCGATCCTTGGGAAAAGTACATCCATAGCCCTTACAGTCTTCCCATCATCATTCTGCTTCATATAGAACGCCTTGATATCTTTCGGATAATCAGTCAGAATTACCGGTTTTTTAAAATGCTTTTCTACAAGATATCTTTCATGTTCCGACTGAAGGTCGTGGCCCCATTCAACAGGAAACTCAAATTTCTGATCTGCCTTCACCAGGATTTCAATAGCTTCAGTATATACTGTACGGATAAAATCATGGTCAAGAATGAAATTCAATCTCTCAAAAAGTTCTTTATCGTACATTTTCTGAAGAAATTCGAGATCAGATGTGCAATTATCCAGGATATACCTGATAAGGTATTTCAGAAGATCCTCAGCCAGATCCATATTATCATTGATATCATAGAATGCCATTTCAGGTTCGATCATCCAGAATTCAGCAAGGTGCCGTGGTGTATTTGAATTCTCAGCTCTGAATGTTGGTCCAAAAGTATAAATTGAAGATAAAGCCAGTGCCCCCAGTTCCCCCTCCAATTGTCCTGAAACAGTCAGTTTTGTTTCTTTACCAAAGAAATCCTCACTGTAGTTTACTTTCCCATCCTGTGTCATAGGTGGTGAAACAGGATCAAGGGTTGTGACCCTGAACATTTCTCCTGCACCTTCAGCATCAGACCCGGTAATAATGGGAGTATGCATATAAAAAAATCCCTTTTCATTAAAATATTTATGGATTGCAAACGACAAGTGATGGCGTAACCTGAGAATTATGCCAAATGTATTTGTCCTTGGCCGTAAATGAGCTATTTCCCTTAAAAATTCCATTGAATGTCCTTTTTTCTGCAGTGGATATGTTTCAGAATCAGCCGGTCCGTATATTTTTATCTCCTCAGCTTGAAGTTCAACATCCTGACCTTTCCCCGGGGATTCATGTAAAATACCTCTGGCAAGAATACAGGCTCCTGTTGTAACCTGATTCATAATGCTTTCATCAAATTCTGGTACATCCGCAACAATTTGCAAATTATTGATTGTAGTGCCATCATTTAACGTAATAAATGCAATTTGTTTATTGCCTCTCTTAGTCCGGACCCATCCTTTCACAAGAAACTCTTTGCCGGTTTCTTTCTGATTCAGAATGTCTTTAATTCGTTTCCTTGATAATTCTTTCATTTTGTATGTCTGATGGAATTTATCTATATATCAGGTCTACAAAAATAAATATTTTAAGCAGACGGAGGATGTTCCGGTTCTATGTTCACAATTATCCGGTTCCTGAATTTTTTGAAAATAAAAAGAATGAAGTACCTTTATACGTTGTTTGGAATCATTTAAATAAATGGAAAAAGACAGGCATACTATACTGGTAACCTGGGATTATACTGATGTATCGGAATATGCACTTCTTCATGCAATAAGAATTGCAAAAATGGTGGGTAATAATATCAGATTGATCCATATTGTTGATTCTGCCACGGCCAGGAAATCATTTAATGATGTGGAGGAACGGTTCAGAAAAACAGTGGAAGAATTGGAGGAAAAGTATGGCCTGCCGTTACAGACTATAATACTCACCGGCAATATATTCGCTGAAATATCCAGCTATGCAAGTGAATCAGATGCGAATATGGTGATAATGGGCACTCATGGTATCACGGGGGTCCAAAAGATAACAGGCAGCCGGGCTCTGAAGGTAATTGCCGGCTCAACCATCCCGTTTATAGTTGTCCAGGATAAACCCCAATCAGAAGATCGATTCAGAAGCATTATGTTTCCAATCGATTTTAAAGCTGAAAATAAGGAAAAACTTCAGTGGGCAATATACCTGGGAAAGTATTTCGATTCAAAAGTTTACCTTTTTAAAGCACCTGTCACTGATAAAGGACTTATTAAAAAAGTTAATGTAAATTTGAACTTTGCTATGAAATTCCTGATCCAGAACAATCTTGACTATGAGATCCACACTGGTACCAGGTCTTCAAAATTTGCTGTTGAAACCCTTGAATTTGCGCAAAAAGTTAATGCAGACCTGATCCTTATTACGACAACCAAATACATCAACATTGCTGATATAATGTTTGGGGCACCAGAACAATTCATTATAGCAAACAGTTCAAAAATTCCTGTGATGTGTGTGAATCCCAGGGCTGCCTATGCCAGTGTCGGACAATTCATGTGGGGAAAGACATCTATTTAAACAGGTCAATCCGCTCTTTCATTGTAAAAAATATACCAATGCCTTATCTTTGCTCCCTCTTTTTTGGCCAAAACAACTGATCCATGTCAATTGTTGTTAAAAACGTAACAAAACTTTACGGACAGCAGAAGGCGCTGGATAATGTCTCTTTTGAAATTCATAAAGGGCAGGTTGCAGGTTTTATTGGCCCTAACGGAGCGGGTAAATCAACCATGATGAAAATCATTACAGGATACATTCCTCCCGCTTCAGGAGAAGTTTTTGTAAATGATCTGAATACTGTTGAAAATTCAATTAATATCAGAAAAATAACAGGATACCTGCCGGAACATAATCCTCTCTACCCTGATATGTATATCATAGAATATCTGAAATATGTGGCAGGATTATATGGAATTAAAAGAAATACCCGGGAATTGGTGGATGAAATAATGGTAAAAACCGGTATAGTGGATGAAAAGAAAAAAAAGATAGGCGCACTTTCAAAAGGTTATCGCCAGAGGGTAGGACTTGCACAGGCACTTATTCATAATCCTGAAATACTTATTCTCGACGAACCTACATCCGGACTGGATCCAAACCAGATAGTTGAGATCCGAAATCTTATCTCGGAACTTGGCAAAGAAAAAACAGTCATGCTATCCACTCATATAATGCAGGAAGTGGAAGCAATATGCGACAGGGTAATTATTATTGATAAAGGCCGCATTGTCGCTGATGAAGAACCGGAAAAAATCAGCAGTCATAATGTTGAATCAATACAAACCCTGGTAGTTGAATTTAATAAAAAGATCTCCCCTGATTTACTTCATTCTGTTCCCGGTATTGGCCAGGTCGTTAACACTCAGGCAAATACATGGCTTATTCAGGCCCTGACCGGAAAGGATATAAGGGAAGAAATTTTCGAATTTGCAGTTAAGAATGGATTAAAAGTTTTATTGATGCAGATCAAAGAGAAAAAACTTGAGGATGTGTTTCGTGAATTGACAAAATGATATCTTTGGATTTCTAATAGATAATTATTTAATAGTGATCACTTAAACGAACTTTATGAGCTATTTTTTTACATCTGAATCAGTTTCAGAAGGACATCCGGATAAGATTGCTGATCAGATATCTGATGCCCTGCTTGATGAATTTTTAAGACGTGATAATAATTCCAAGGTCGCTATTGAAACGCTGGTAACGACAGGACTGGTCGTGCTGAGCGGAGAAGTTCATACCAGTACTTATGTGGATGTTCAGCAGGTTACCAGGGATGTAATCCGTAAAATAGGTTATACAAGAGCCGAATATATGTTTGATGCTGATTCCTGCGGAATTATTTCCACAATTCATGAACAATCTCCGGATATCAGGCAGGGGGTGGAAAAAGTTGATGAACTGGAACAGGGTGCCGGCGACCAGGGAATGATGTTCGGTTATGCCTGCGAAGAAACGAATGATTATATGCCTCTTGCTTCAGACCTTTCACACCTGCTTTTACAGGAACTTGCTTCTATCCGCAAAGAAGGAAGGGAAATGACTTATCTAAGGCCTGATTCAAAATCCCAGGTAACAATAGAATATAATAAGAATCATAACCCGGAAAGAATTCATACTATAGTTGTTTCGACCCAGCATGATCCTTTTGATCCGGATGATTCTAAAATGCTGGCAAAAATCAAAAAGGATGTCAGGGAAATACTGATACCCAGGGTAAAACAGAGATTATCGGCAAAGGTTAGAAAAATTTTCAATGATGATTTCATTTTGCACGTAAATCCCACTGGTAAATTTGTTATTGGTGGGCCTCATGGAGATACAGGTTTAACCGGTAGAAAAATTATTGTAGATACCTATGGCGGAAAGGGTGCTCACGGAGGAGGGGCGTTTTCTGGTAAAGATCCATCAAAAGTTGACCGGTCCGGGGCCTATGCTATGAGGCATGTCGCAAAAAATATGGTCGCTGCAGGAATTGCGCATGAAATATTAGTCCAGGTTGCATATGCAATCGGAGTTGCCAGGCCAGTAGGACTCTTTGTAAATACATTTGGCACTTCGAATGTTCAATTTAATGACAGTGATATAGCCCAAAAAATCCTTGATATATTTGATCTCAGACCAGGTGCTATCATAAAGAGATTTGGACTTAAAAATCCGATATACCTGCCAACGGCAGCATATGGGCATATGGGAAGAGATTACCACAAGGATCTTGTTGAAATTATAACTGACAGCAATTCCACGCTTGAAAAAAGAATACAAAAGGAAGTTGAGTTTTTTGCATGGGAAAAAACAGACTATGCAGATGTTCTCAGAAGTGAATTCGGGCTATCGTAGCAAATATCACCCTGAACCTCTCAGATAGAGCTGCATCTGATATAATAGAAAATTAACTGATAACATGCCTGAAAAGAATTGGTACGCCCTGTATACAAAACCCCGATGGGAAAAAAAAGTCTCACAACTTCTTGACGAAAAGAGAATAGAGAACTATTTGCCGCTCCAGAAAGCTTTGAAACAATGGAGCGACAGGAAAAAATGGGTACAGGAACCATTATTCAGGTCTTATATTTTTGTGCATATATTACCTGATGAATATTTGCCCACACTTCAAACTCCCGGTATAGTAAGGTTTGTTGCTTTCGAACGCAAAGCAGTTGTAATACCTCCGGTTCAGATTGAAGCCATTAAAATATATGTCCAGACAGGTGAGGAAATGATAGAGGAAACACCTGAGGTAAAAACAGGCGATCGTGTTGTCGTAATTCGTGGAACTCTTAAAGGGCTTGAAGGAAAGCTGGTCCAGGTTTCCAAAAAGAAAAGGTTACGGATTATGGTAGAGGGGATCCAACAGTCGCTTCATATCAAAGTTCCGCTGTCTTATATCAGGGTACTGGCGCCATCAGCAAAGTAATTTCCGGCAAATTTATTTCTTCAATCAGAAGGCTGAAGATCTTTTAAAAATAATTCCGAAGTATGACGGATCGAATCGGGAACGGGGATAAAATCCATTCCTGTTGCATTCCGGACTTTATCGCTGGAAAAACGAATCTTATTTTTTGAAGCAGAGATTACGTTCCTGGTAATCTTTCTTGTCCCTGAAGTAAATATGCACCTTATCCAATCCATCAAATACGCAGTCTTTATCATAAATGGCGTAGCGTTGATGTCAGGAGGTTTTTTTCCCAATGAATCTGCAATCATTGACAAAATTTCCTTGTATGAATAATTGCCCCCTGAAATAATATACCTCTCCCCTGAAAATTCTCCATTCATCAGCAATATCATAGCTTTTACAACATCTCTCACATCAACATAACCGGTAATGCCCTGAGTATAAAACCTGATGCCTTTATAAACCTCATGAAATAAACGAACACTGCTGCGGCTCCATTCGCCGGGACCAATAATTAAAGAAGGATTTACAATTACAGCATTTAATCCTTCATTAATCCCTCTCCACACCTCCATTTCCGACAGGTATTTACTTATTGAATAGATAGAATCCTTACCCTTGCTCGTCCAGTATAATTCTTCATTCAGGATTTCATCATTATCAGCCAGGCCAATTGCTGCAGTGGAACTTACAAAACAGAGTTTTTGAATCCCTCTTTCAAGGCATGCATTTACAATACTCTCAGTACCATTAACATTGATCTTAAGTATAGCCTCTTTATCAGCAGGATCAAAGGAAACAAAACCTGCCGTATGATAAACTTTTTTTATTCCTTTTAAAGCTTCGAATACTTCAACTGGATTTGTAATATCCCCATCAATCCAATCAATCCGTGATATAGCCTGATCCGGATCATCAGTATAATAACCGAAAATTTTTCTGACAATTTCCGGCTTTGATGAGACGCGCTTTAATGCTCTGACCTTCTCCCCATTCCTGGTAAGTTCAAACAATAAATGAGATCCCAGAAGCCCTGTTCCACCTGTAACCAGAATCATGCGGCAGTTGTATTAAAATAATAATGCGAAATTAATCTTTTTATTCTTTTAATTTTTTCGAAATAAATATGAAATAAGTTACCGATATTTTAATCAATTCCGGATTAAAGGTTAAGAAAACTTAAAAATTGAAATTATGAAAAATGAAAAAATTATGGATTTCCCCTTTAGCCGAGTCATCAGTCCTGCATCTTCACTTAATGAAATAAGCACTCATGAAGATTATGATAAATTCTGCAATATACGTGATGAAATGAATAACTTTCTAACCAGTCTGAATCACTCAGGATTATCTGAAACCCTGGCCGGCCAGATCCATTATCTGTATGTTGCTCTGATCCACATGGATAATGTTGAAAAGGAGATTATGACCTGTTGTTTTACAGAGGAAATGCTTACACAAAACAAAATAATGGAGGACATAAAATGCCTTAAAATAATGGTACAGGATTATATCAGGGATCTGTCAGAAAGTAATGTTGATTAGTCAGGGCTTCTCAGTGGAACTTATAATGCGTCATAAATTTTAATAATTTCGTGAGCTGATCAAACCCTTTAAACCTGAGCATATGTTTTCCGGAATCGTTGAAGAAACTGCAATTATTAGCAGACTTGAAAAAGAACAGGAGAATCTGCATATTACCCTGTCCTGTTCATTTGTCAATGAATTGAGCATTGACCAGAGCGTTTCACATGATGGCGTTTGTCTTACTGTTGTCAAAAAGACTGAAAAGGATTATACCGTTACAGCCATCCTGGAAACTTTATTGAAAACCAACCTTCGATTCTGGAAAGTTGGAAGCAAAGTGAACCTTGAACGAAGTGTTAAAGCTGACGGGCGGCTTGACGGGCATATGGTACAGGGGCATGTTGATCTTACGGCGGTATGCACCAATATCAGAGAAGCTGAAGGAAGCTGGTACTATACTTTTGCATATGATCCAAAGAGTGAGGAACATATGACTGTTGAAAAAGGTTCGGTTTCAGTAAATGGTGTATCACTTACTGTTGTTAACTCACTTGATAAATCGTTTCAGGTTGCAATAATACCCTATACTTATCAGGTCACTAATTTTCATGAAATAAAAACAGGAAGTGTTGTCAATATTGAATTTGACATTATAGGGAAATATATCGCCAGAATATTGAAAAAACAACTTGGGAAATAGAAAAATAATGCGATTAATATCAGCTCTATAACTTCTGTTTGCCCGGTCGGCAATTTAAAATTTTCCTTATCTTTGCACGATTTTAAAAAGACCTATGAGTACTAAGTTCCCGGAATATAAGAGCCTTGACCTTTCTCAAATAAACAGTGAAATACTTGAGGATTGGAAAAGGAATGATACTTTTAAAAAAAGCCTTAAAAAAAGAAAAGACAGCCAGGAGTTTATTTTCTATGAAGGACCGCCATCCGCAAATGGTATGCCGGGGATTCATCATGTCCTCGCCCGTACTATTAAAGATATATTCTGCCGTTATAAAACCCAGAAAGGATTTCTTGTCAACCGAAAAGCAGGCTGGGATACTCATGGACTACCGGTCGAATTGGCTGTTGAGAATTCTCTTGGTATAACTAAAGAGGATATTGGCAAGAAAATAAGCGTAAAGAAATATAATGAGACGTGCCGTGAAGAGGTTATGAAATATACCAGGGAATGGGAAGACCTGACAGATAAAATGGGCTACTGGATCAATATGGAAGATCCATATATCACTTATGATAACCGGTACATAGAAACCCTCTGGTATCTGCTCAAAGAACTATACAGCAAAAGACTACTATATAAAGGTTATACCATTCAACCTTATTCTCCGGCTGCCGGTACAGGTCTCAGCAGTCACGAACTGAACCAGCCAGGATGTTACCGGGATGTTAAGGATACCACTATTGTAGCGTTGTTTAAAATAATCCATGATAAAAAATCGGAATTTCTTTTTTCAAATGTGGATACCGATATCTTTATTATGGCATGGACCACCACTCCCTGGACACTCCCCTCAAATACTGCCCTGGCTATTGGCAGAAACATTGATTATTATAAGATCAGGTCTTTTAATCCTTATACAGGAAGTCAGATAACCGTGATTCTGGCTAAAGCATTGTCTGAAGGATTTTTCCCCGCCGATGCAGCATCTCTTAGCTTTGAAGAATATCAGCCGGGTAATAAAGATATACCCTACAAAATTTTAACCACTCACAAAGGCACGGAATTAAAAGGCATTGGCTATGAACAGCTTATTAATTGGGTAAAACCTGACAGAGAGGCGTTCAGGGTCTTACTGGGTGATTTCGTTTCAACTGAAGAAGGTACCGGTGTAGTTCATATAGCACCAACTTTTGGAGCAGACGACTATAAAATCGCCCTTGAAAACAATATTCCTCCAATAACAGTAATTGATAAAGACGGGAATACGCAGCCGCTTGTCGATAAAAAAGGAAGGCTTTTCAGGATTGAAGATATGGATCCGGGATTTGTGAAGGAGCGTGTTAATCTTCAGACATACAGCGAATTCTCAGGAAAATATGTTAAAAATGAATATGATGAAACTATTCCTGCAGATAGTGAAACCACCGATGTGGCCATCGCTGTGAATCTGAAAAAACAAAACAAGGTATTTCAGATCTCAAAATACGTCCATAGTTATCCTCATTGCTGGCGGACTGACAAACCGGTTTTATACTATCCGATGGAATCGTGGTTTATACGTACTACAGCTTTAAAAGACCGGCTTATTGAATTAAATAATACTATCAACTGGAAGCCTCAGTCGACCGGAACAGGAAGATTTGGGCAGTGGCTTGAAAACCTTGTTGACTGGAACCTGTCAAGGTCACGTTTCTGGGGAACTCCGCTCCCTATCTGGATCACCGAGGACCGTAAAGAAGAAAAATGCATTGGATCAGTCTCCGAATTAAGAGAAGAAATTGATAAATCCATTGGGGCTGGATTTATGAAGAAGAATCTCCTTGCGAATTTTAAACCAGGGGATAATTCTGCTGAAAATTACAACAAATTTGATATGCACCGTCCTTTTGTGGACGAAATCATACTTGTTTCCCCATCGGGAAAGAAAATGCTCAGAGAACCTGATCTGATTGATGGCTGGTTCGATTCAGGAGCTATGCCCTATGCACAGTGGCATTATCCGTTCGAAAGAAAAAATGAATTTCCCAGTCTGTTCCCTGCAGATTTTATAGCTGAGGGTGTTGACCAGACCCGCGGATGGTTTTTTACACTTCATGCTATTGCTACAATGATTTCTGATTCTGTGTCCAGCAGAAATATTGTATCAAATGGTCTGGTACTCGATAAAAATGGCAACAAGATGTCGAAAAGGCTTGGAAATGCTGTTGATCCTATCGAATCAATAAAAAATTATGGCGCTGATCCTGTGCGTTGGTATATGATTGTCAACTCACAGCCATGGGACAATCTTAAATTTGATCCTGAAGGGGTTGATGAAGTCAGAAGAAAATTTTTTGGTACACTCTATAATACGTATTCGTTTTTTGCTCTTTATGCTAATATCGACGGATTTAATTTCATAGAAGATCCCGTACCCGTTTCAGAAAGACCTGAAATTGACCGCTGGATCATATCACTATTGAATTCCCTAATTAAAGAGGTCGATTGTGACTTCGATGATTATGAACCTACATGGGCAGCAAGAGCTATCCAGGATTTTGTTATTGATAACCTCAGCAACTGGTATGTAAGGCTTAACAGGAAACGATACTGGGGCGGCGAATATTCAAAGGATAAGCTTTCTGCATATCAGACCCTGTGCACCTGCCTTGAAACATTAACTCAATTAATGGCACCGCTTGCGCCATTTTATGCAGAAAGGATCTTCTGTGATCTGAACCGGGCTACAGGCAGATTTTCAGCTAAATCCGTTCATCATACTGATTTTCCTGAATACCATGAATCTCTGATTGATAAATCCCTCGAGGAAAGGATGGGAATAGCTCAGAAAATATCTTCCATGTTACTTGGGCTGAGAAGAAGGGTCAATATCAAAGTGCGGCAACCATTGAAACAAGTTCTGGTTCCTGTGTTGGATAACAGCTTCCAGAAAAAGGTCGAAGCCGTAGAAAATCTTATTCTTACTGAAATTAATGTAAAGAAACTCGAGTATCTTTCAGATACAAGCGAAATACTGGTTAAGAAGGTAAAACCAAATTTTAAATCGCTTGGTCCCCGGTTTGGGAAACTTATGAAACCAATTACATCTGCCATTAATCAGATGACACGTGAAGAAATCAATAAGTTTGAAAAAGAAGGCAGTTTTACAATTGTGATTGATTCTCAATCCATTATACTTGGTCCCGAAGACCTTGAAATTCTGTCTGAAGACATACCGGGATGGCTGGTGGCCAGTGATGGCAATATTACTGTTGCGCTAGATATTACAGTTACAGATGATCTGAGATTTGAAGGAATCGCAAGAGAATTCATCAACCGTATCCAGAATTACAGGAAAGAAAGCGGATTTGATGTTACGGATAAAATCAAAATAAGTATCCAGAAACATGAATATACCGACGAGGCTGTAATTAAACATAAAGAATATATTGTATCTCAAACACTTGCAAAAGAGATATATCTTGTAGATAACCTTGATAAGAATAATTCCCGTCAGGTAGAGATAGATGATGATATAATTACCTGGTTAAAAATCGAAAGGATCGTCTGATTCGTGGATTTGACAGTAATTGCCGAATACACACTTGATTTGGAATCATTTTAATAACATATAGTTCTTATTTAAATTTTCTTATATTTGCCAAAATTTTGAAGCCATGGGTGAAAAGACGAGATATTCAGATGTTGAGCTTGAGGAGTTCAGAGAAATAATCCTGAATAAGCTTGATAAAGCAAGGAAGGACTATGACCTGCTGAAGGATGCAATAACTCAGAGCGAAAGTAATGACACGCAGGATACATCTCCGACTTTTAAGGTCCTGGAGGAAGGGGCAGCCACTCTTTCAAAGGAGGAAGCCGGTAAACTTGCACAAAGACAGCAGAAGTTTATACAGCATTTGCAGGCAGCGCTTGTAAGAATTGAAAATAAAACCTATGGCGTCTGCCGTGTTACAGGGAAGCTGATACCAAAGGAAAGATTGCGTGCAGTTCCGCATGCGACTCTGAGTATCGACGCTAAACAGCAACAGCAGCCATAGTTATTCTTGCCTTCCTGATTGAAGCATTGTGTCAACTACAACCAAGTCGGTCTTAATTATCCTCGCAATTCTCATTGCAGACCAGATACTGAAAATCTGGATTAAGACAAACATGATACTTGGCCAGGAAATTCATGTATTTGGGAACTGGTTCATTCTTCATTTTACAGAAAATGATGGAATGGCATTCGGTATTAATTTTCCAGGCAATTCCGGAAAGTTAATCCTGAGCCTTTTTCGCATCGCAGCTATCATTGGTATTACCATTTTCCTGCGCCATTTGATCCGGAATAAAGCCCATCCTGGTTTTATTATCAGTGTAAGTGTTATCCTTGCAGGAGCCATTGGAAATATTATAGATTCTGCATTTTATGGATTGATTTTTAATCACAGCTGGGGACAAGAGGCTAAAATGTTCCCCGAAGAAGGAGGTTATGCCCCGTTCCTGTATGGTAAAGTTGTCGATATGCTTTATTTCCCGATCATCCGGGGAGAATGGCCGCAATGGTTTCCTGTATTTGGCGGTCGTGAATTTATTTTCTTCAGGCCGGTTTTTAATATCGCCGATTCATCAATTACAGTAGGAGTATTTATCATTCTGATCTTCCAGAAAAAATTCTTTAAATCCGTTGAAGAAAAAACCGGACAAATTGATGCCGTAAACCAGCAGAGTGCATCAGAAGCGGATCAGGGAAGTAAATAACAGTTATTTACGATTTATCTTCAGCAAGTAAAAAATCTAACTGCCTTTTTGCCAGATTAGCACGGGCGATTTCAATCCTGATCTGGTCGCCCAGCTGAAATTTCTTACCGGTCTTTTTCCCGTTTATGCAATAATTCTCTTCATCATATTCATAGAAATCACCATATAAATCCTTCAGGGATATCATACCTTCACATTTACAATCCAGAAGTTCAACATATAATCCCCATTCAGTAACACCAGAGATCACTCCGTCAAATTTCTGTCCAATTTTATCTGCAAGAAACTCAACCTGCTTGTATTTAACAGATGCCCATTCAGCTTCCATAGCTTTTCTTTCCATTTCAGAAGAGTGTTTGCAGCGTTTCTCATATTTCTCCTGATTTTTGGAATCTCCCCCATTCAGATAATGATCCAGCAGTCTGTGTACCATCATATCAGGATATCGGCGAATAGGTGAAGTGAAATGGGTATAATACTGAAAAGCCAGTCCATAATGTCCTATATTGATAGTTGAATACTCTGCCTTTGCCATAGTACGTATGGCAAGATTTTCAACTATATTTTGCTCCTTTTTGCCCTTTACTTCTTCAACAAGTTTATTCATAGAAAGAGCAATGTTTTTTTTGCTCTTCAGATTGAGATCGTAACCAAATCGCTTAATAAACCACGAAAATGATTCAAGTTTTTCCTGATTCGGCTTATCATGAATCCTGTAAACAAACGTTCTTGGATTTGTCTTTGCAGGTGGAGCGAAATCGGAGGTGCTATCTGTTCTGGATCTTTGAGGTTTTCCTATCAATTCAGCTACTTTTTTATTTGCCAGGAGCATAAATTCCTCAATCAGCTGGTTTGATTCTTTGTTTTCCTTCCAGTAGACTCTGAGCGGAACTCCTTTTTCATCAATTTCAAATTTAACTTCCACCCTTTCAAAGGAAAATGAACCTTTTTTGAAACGCTCAGTCCTGAGTTTCTGTGCCAGATTATGAAGCGTCAGAATTTCATTTTTCAGATCACCTTTTCCGGATTCAATTATTTCCTGTGCCTCTTCATATGAAAATCTGCGATCGGAACAAATAACAGTTCTACCAAACCATTCATTCAGAACTCCTGCGTTATTATTCAATTCAAAAACCGCAGAATAACAAAGTTTTTCTTCTTTAGGCCTTAATGAGCATATTAAGTTCGAAAGCTTCTCAGGCAACATTGGCACAACCCTGTCGACAAGGTACACAGATGTTCCACGTTCGTATCCTTCCTGATCAATTATTGATTTCGGCTTTACATAATGCGTTACATCGGCAATGTGAATCCCCACTTCCCAATTTCCGTTCTTAAGTTTTCTCAGTGATAAAGCATCATCAAAATCTTTTGCATCGGCAGGATCAATTGTAAATGTCGGCACTTTCCTGAAATCCCGTCTTGATCTATATTCTTCATTTGCAATTCTTTCATCAATCAGATCTGAAGCTCTGGTAACCTCTGCAGGGAATTTCCATGGAAGCTCAAATTCTGCAAGTATGGCGTGCATTTCAACTTCGTTCTCACCGGGATCACCCAGAACTTCAATAATTTCCCCGACCGGATTTTTCGATCCTTTCGGCCAGTCAGTTATTTTTGCTATTGCTTTCTGTCCATCCTTAGCTCCTTTTAATTTATCCGGAGAAATGAACAAATCATAGGGCATATCTTTCGAACCGCAATTAAGAAAAGAAAAGTGAGCAGAAACTTCCACAATCCCAACAAAATATTTTCTCGATCGCTCAATAATTTCCACAACCTCCCCTTCAAGCCGTTTTCCTTTTCTCTTTGCATAGATGTAAACTTTAACATGATCCCCGTTCAGGGAATGGTTGAGATTATCTTTTGAAACAAAAATATCCTCATGAACATCATCTGTAGCGATAAATGCGTAACCATGCTGAGTCATACCGACTTTGCCTAATACATATCCCCCGTTGGATGACTTTCTTTTGTGTCCTTTTCTTGCCATATTGAAATTTCCTTTAATTTAATAAATTCTTTTCTTAATTAGTAATTTTGAGATTCACGGCAAAATTGGAGTTTTATTCTAATATATCAGCATGAATAACAAATTTCTTATCTACAATACTTTAACCCGCTCAAAGGAAGTCTTTGAACCTTTGCACCCTCCACGTGTGGGCATTTATGTCTGCGGGCCGACAGTTTATGGGGATCCGCATCTGGGCCATGCCAGGCCGGCAATCACCTACGACCTGTTATTTCGCTGGCTCACATACCTTGGATATAAAGTCCGTTATGTCAGAAATATTACAGATGTCGGGCATCTCGAACATGACGCAGATGAGGGAGAGGATAAAATTTCCAGGAAGGCAAGAATCGAACAGCTTGAACCTATGGAAGTCGTTCAGCATTATATTAACAGTTACCATGACCGGATGAAAGAATTGAATGTATTGCCTCCGACAATTGAGCCACTGGCATCCGGTCATATAATTGAGCAGCAGCAGATGGTATCCAGATTACTGGAAAACGGCTATGCATATGAAAGTAATGGTTCGGTTTACTTTGATATTGATAAATACGGTAGAAAATACAAATATGGAAAACTATCCGGAAGAAATACCGAGGATCTTCTGAAGACCTCCCGTGATCTGGAAAAACAATCAGATAAAAGAAATCCTCTTGATTTTGCTCTGTGGAAGAAAGCGGAGCCTGAACACATCATGCATTGGCCTTCACCCTGGAGCGAGGGCTTCCCGGGGTGGCATCTTGAATGTTCAGTCATGAGCCGAAAATACCTTGGCGAGCAGTTTGATATTCATGGAGGAGGAATGGACCTGCTTTTTCCGCATCATGAATGCGAATTAGCTCAGACAGTTGGCGACCAGGGAAAAGAGTCTGTCCGCTACTGGATGCATAATAATATGATCACTATTAACGGTCAGAAAATGGGTAAATCTCTCGGCAATTCTATAATGCTTGAAGAATTTTTTACAGGTAATCATAAACTGCTGAATAAGGCTTACGGCCCTATGACTATAAGGTTCTTTATCCTTCAGGCTCATTACCGGAGTACTCTTGATTTTTCAAATGAAGCATTACAGGCTACAGAAAAAGGATTGGAAAGGCTAAAGGAAGGAATTAAAAATCTGAATAAAATAATTCCTTCAGAAAAATCTACCATCGATTCAGGGAAAATTGATAAAAAATTCCATGAAGCGATGAACGATGATTTAAACAGCCCGGTGGCAATTTCATATCTCTTCGATGGCATCAGGGATATTAATTCAGTTGTTTCCGGCCATGACAGCATGACGGCCGCTGATACTGAAAGAATGAAGAACCTTTACCGGACATTCGTTTATGATATACTTGGCTTGCATGAAGAATCACAAATGACTGAAAATAAAGAACTTATTAATGGTCTGATTGATCTTCTGCTTAAAATGCGTATGGAAGCAAGGAATAATAAGGATTTTAAAACCTCCGATCGTATCAGAAAGGAATTGGAAAAACTCGGTGTAGAGATTCATGATACGAAAGATGGTTTTGATTACAAAATTTAAAAATTGAATTGTATAAGAGCCGTAAAATAAAAATAGGTGTTTGTGAGATGGGGGGAGATGCGCCCGTTCGGGTGCAATCAATGACCAACACTGATACACTTGATACTAAATCTTCTGTTGAGCAATGCATTCGTATTTTCAGGGAAGGGGCCGATTTTGTCAGATTAACAGTAAGAAATATAAAGGAAGCGGAAAATCTAAGGAATGTTAAAAATGAACTGAGAAAAAGAGGATTTTTAAAGCCTCTGGTTGCAGATGTGCATTTTAATCCCAGGATTGCAGAAATA
>Ga0105095_10000229_pt1 | contig 25807 bp, 25 predicted proteins | sample PPLLak2March2015_2_FD_79180 | JGI IMG/M metagenome (GOLD analysis project Ga0105095, IMG submission 79180) | Freshwater sediment microbial communities from Prairie Pothole Lake near Jamestown, North Dakota, USA - PPLs Lake P8 Core (3) Depth... | ecosystem: Environmental > Aquatic > Freshwater >...
GAGCTACCTCGCGATGCCGATCATGTTGTTCGACCCGGCCGGAAATCTCCTCTACTACAACGAACCGGCAGAGGCAATCCTGGGCCGGCGCTTCGACGAGACGGGCGAGATGTCGCTCGAAGAGTGGTACGCGCTGTTCGAGCTTACCGCGGACAACGGGTCGACAGTTCCGCTCCAGGCGCGTCCCCTGGTCATTGCCCTGCAGAAGCGCGAAGCCGCACATCGCGCGTTCTGGCTGCGGCATGCCGACGGCAGCCGCAGGCGCGTCGAGGCTACGGCGTTTCCCCTCGAAGGGCAGGGCGCGAGGCACCTCGGCGCGGTGGTGATTTTCTGGGAGGCCGACCCCGCATGAGGGTGACGTTGTGGGGCACGCGGGGCTCCCTCGCGACCCCAGGGCCGGAAACCGTACGCTACGGCGGCAACACCTCGTGCGTCGAGGTGTGCGGCGCCGATGGAACGCGGCTTGTCCTCGACGCCGGCACGGGAATTCGCCGGCTCGGCGGAACCATCGGGCATGAGGAGCGCGTCGATTTGCTGCTGAGTCACCTGCACATGGATCACATCCAGGGGCTCGGCTTCTTCCGGCCGCTGGACGAGCCCGATCAGGAGGTTCACATCTGGGGTCCGCCGTCCACCACGCTCGACCTGCGTGCGCGCCTGGGCCGCTATCTCTCGCCGCCGCTGTTTCCCATCCGGCTGCGCGACCTGCCCTGCCGGCTGACGCTGCACGATGTGCCGCTGGACGGTTTCGAGATCGGCGCGCTGCGGATCACGGTGGCGCTCGTATGTCATCCGGGACCCACCGTGGGTTACCGGATCAGCGAAGGCGGCGTTTCGGTTGCCTACCTCCCCGATCACGAGCCTGCGCTCGGTGCGCGCCAATTCCCCGACGGGCCGGAGTGGATCTCGGGCTACGACCTGGCCGAAGGCGCCGATCTGCTGATCCACGACTCGCAGTTCAGCTCCGCGGAATACGCTCAGCGTGTGGGGTGGGGGCACAGCGCGATTACCCACGCGCTGCAGTTCGCAGCCCGCGCGGGCGTCAAACGGCTCGTCACGTTCCATCACGATCCGGCGCACGACGATGCGACCCTCGACCGTCTGATCGAGGAGGCGCGCGGCGGCGAACGGCTACCATTCGATCTCGTGCCCGGGACCGAGGGCGCGCGCTTCGAGCTGGGCGCGTGAGGTGGAACATCGCCGCTGGCGCTGTCACACCCTCCCTTGCGTCCGCCAGGACGCGGGGGAGGGCCGGGGTGGGGGCAAATACCCGTTGGCGGCTCCCCCATCCCGGCCTTTGGCTCCCACGTAACCTGAAGGTTAGTGTCCGCCGCAACAGGCCATCCGGCCTGTTGTCCCCGCAAGCGGGGGAAGGGGGCGCACACTCCAGCAAATGTAGAACTTGCACTGCCACCCCGGCACAACCGGGGGGTCTCCCGTTGTAACTAGCCCACACGGTAGCGCCGAATGACGTCGGGATCCGGATCGAAGCCCAGCCCCGGGCCCTGCGGCACAGCGAGCGAGCCGTTTCTGGGCACGGCCGCGTCGCCATAGAGCCGGGCTTCCAGATCGAAGAAGCGCCACTCCACCAGCGATCCGCTGCCGAGCGCAGCATTCACATGCACGGCAGCGAGCAGACCGGGTCCGTCGTAGAAGCTGTGCGGCATCACCGTCACGTTGTGCGCGCTGGCCAGGATGAAGACTTTGCGCAGCTCGGACACCCCGCCCATCTTCGTCGGGCTGGGCTGGGCGAAATCGACTGCACCGGCCTCGAACATCTGTTGATACTGAAGCAGGCTCGCTGCGTTCTCTCCCGCCGCGACTGGGATGCCGCCCCTTGCTCGCACCTGCGCCAGCCCGGCATAGTTCTCCGGCGGCCACACAGGCTCTTCCAGCCAGCGCAGGTCGAACGGCCGCAGCATCTGCGCCATGTCCAGCGCCTCTCGCAACGACCACGGGCAGTTCACGTCGAGCATGATCTCCACACCCTCGCCTGCTGCGTCACGTGCGGCGCGAGTGGGTGCGACTTGGACCTCGTGCAGCTTGATATGGCGGAACCCCTGGGACAGCGCCCGCTCGACGTTGGCTGCGACCAGCCTCGGGTCGGTGTAGCGGATCAGGCTGGCGTAACAGGGAAGCCTCGGTGCGCGGCATCCGCCCAGCAGCCTGTGCACCGGCTGGCCGGCCACCTTGCCGGCGATGTCCCACAACGCGATGTCGAGCCCCGACAGTCCGAAGATCACCGGCCCGCCACGCCCGAAGATGTGCAGCTTCTGCTGTACCTCCAGCATCAGAGCGTCGATCGTCAGCGGGTCGCGGCCGATGCATATGGGGGCGATCATCTGATCGATGGCAGCCTTCGTCGCAGGAATGGCGTTGTAACCGAACGCCTCGCCCCAGCCGTTAACGCCCGCATCCGTGACGACTTTCACCAGCAGGGCGTCGGCCGTCTCCCATGGCTTGCCGCCCCAGGCCCCGGTGTCGGTGCTCCCGCCGCAGGTGTAGGGGATGCGCAGAACAATGGTGTCGATCGCTTCTATCTTCATTCTCGATGGCCCGGTAGATTACGGCGATGAAAGTACTCGAATGATAGGCGAGAGCCGGCGTGCCTGCTTTGCCCCCTGTGCCGATGTGGTCTGACGCGCGCAGCCGCTCCAACTGTGCGTTACCATTTGGCCGAATCGCTACCGGAGAATCGAATGCGACACATCGCCCGAACCGTGATGGGACTGCCTGCCACCGACGGGGCCGGTGTGAAGCTCAAGCGTGTGATCGGCACCCCTGCCCTGGATCTGATCGATCCCTTCCTGATGCTCGACGAGTTCGGCTCGGACGATCCCGCGTCCTGGATCGCCGGCTTCCCCGGCCATCCGCACCGAGGCTTCGAGACCGTCACCATCATGCTCGAAGGGCGCGTGAAGCACGCCGACTCGGTTGGCAACCAGGGTGTGATCGAAGCCGGCGACGTGCAGTGGATGACCGCCGGCCGCGGCATCATCCATTCGGAGATGCCGGAACGTGCCGACGGCCGGTTGCGCGGGTTCCAGCTCTGGGTGAACCTGCCGGGCAGGCTCAAGATGAGCCCGCCGCGCTATCAGGATGTCCCTGCCGGTCGCATCAAGTCAACGCAGCGCGAAGGCGCGACGGTGCGGGTGATCGCCGGCGAGGCGTTCGGCATCCAGGGTGCCGCCAGCACATTGATCCCGGTGCGCCTGCTCGACGTTGCCATTGCGCCGGACGCCAATTTGGAGACTCCTGTTCCCGATTCACACGCCTGCTTCATCTACGTCTATGAAGGTGCGGTGCATGCGCCGGACCGTGCCGGGGACCGCCGTGAGGTCCCGAAGGGCACTCTGGCCGTAGTGGAAGGCACTGGTGGCGTCACGCTCGCCGCAGGAAGCGCAGGGGCGAAGCTGCTGTTCGCCAACGGCGAGCCGATCCGCGAGCCGGTCGCGCGCTACGGTCCGTTTGTCATGAACACGCGCGAAGAGCTGGCCAAGGCTTTCGAAGACTACTCGCGCGGCGCGCTCGATCGCGCGACGGCGTAGCCACTGCCTGCAACAAGGCCATCCTGTTGGACCGCAGGCTGCGGGCCGCCGCGCAGGGGGCAACTCTTCCTGGTCCGATAAGCGGCGCAGGCGGAGCGCCTCATGGCTCCGGCTCTACCAAAACTCGAAAGCGTGCCGCGTCCCCGTTCAGGGAGCGCTGACCCGCAGATTCACCGGAACTCGGCCGTTCTGCGAATCGATGACGTACATCTTCACCTTGGGCAACGTCTTCTCCATGGCATCGATGTAGAGCCTGGCGCGGGTGACATCCGGGGACTTCTGGTACTCCTGCAGCAGGGCCAGGAAGCGGGTGGTGTCGCCAACGGCTTCCGCGATACGTTGCTGCTTGTAGCTCTCCGCGTCACTGACGAGCCGGTACGCCTCGCCACGAGTGCGGGGGATCTGGTCGTTGGCGTAGGCGCGCGCTTCGTTCTGGGCCTTCTCGCGGTCGGACATCGCATCGGCGACATCCTGGAAGGCCTGCGCGACCGCGCTGTCCAAGGTGATGCTCATGATGCTGGCCGAGGTGACCTGAACGCCACTGCCGTAGCTGTCCAGCAACTCCTGTGTCTTGACCTGCACTGCCCTCTGGATGGCCAGCCGCCCGGTGGTCAGCACTTCGTCCACCGGCATGCCGACCACCGTCTCCGTCAGCACACCCTGCGCCAGCATCCCCACCAGTTCCTCGGTCCGCTGGACCTGGAACAGGTAGTCGGCGGGATTGCCGATGACGTACTGGACCACCAGCGCGATGTTGAGAATGTTGGTGTCCCCGGTCAGCAGCTCGATGCCGGTCAAGGTCTCGGCGTCGCTCGCGGGAAGCGCGAAACCCACCCCGATCTTCATCACGCTGGTCGTCTTGAGGACGTCCACCTTGTCCACAGGCCAGGGCAGCCGGTAGTGCATGCCCGGCCCGACCCGGGCGGCGACGGCTCCGAATCGACGGACCACGGCGTGCTCGTCGGTGTTCACGACGTAGACGCCGCTCATCAGGTAGCCGACCACGAGGAGCAACGCCAGGACGCCGATCGCGTACCGCCACCGCTCTCCCAGCCACTGCGCGGCCGGGAAGGCCACTGCCCGAGGGTTCTTCGTCGCGGGCGTCATTGCGCGTGACTCTCTGCACGCGGCGACAATCCCCCAGGCGGCGCTGAGTTCGCCTCCGGCGCCTGAGCTCGCGCAACCGGCACGATCGGGCTGACCTGGGGGGGCTTAGAGGTCGCTGTGACCGGCGCGCGATCCGGAGCGGGAGCGCCTGCCTGACCAGGCTGGATCCGGAGCACGCGCAGCACCTCCGCATCGGCTGGGAGGAAAAGCGTGGTCTTGTCGTCGAGGAACTTCTCGTAGGCCTTCAGGCTGCGCTGGAACTTGTAGAAGGCGGCGTTGCGGCTGTAGGCGGCCGCGTAGATGCGAGCGGCTTCGGCGTCGCCTTCGGCCTTGAGGCGCTGCGCTTTCGCATAGGCCTCCGCCTCGATCCGGGTCTTCTCGTGGTCCGCCTCGGCGACGATCTTGCGCGACAGCAGCTCGCCGGCGGTGCGGTACTCCTTGGCGATCTTGCCGCGCTCCGCTTTCATGCGTTCGAAGACCGGCGTGCGGTTCTGCTCCGGCAGCGTCAGATGCAGGAGCCGCACCGCCACAACCTCGATGCCGAGCGCCGACCTGGCGTAGCTCGCCACCCGCTCACCGATCTGCGAGGCGATCGCTTCGAATCGCTCTGGTTTGCCGTCGGGCGCGATGAGCGCGGACACCGGCCGCGTGCCGACGACGGCGCCGATCTCGCCCAGCATCGCATCGGCCAGCCGTGTGTCGGCATCGGCACGGCTCGCCAGCGTCGCCAGAAAGCGCTCGGGGTCGCCGATGCGCCAGGTGGCCACACTCTCGATCATGACGTTCCTCTTGTCTACCGTCAGATACTCGGCTGGCGCGGGCCGGGAATAGGTCCAGCGCCGGTCCAGTCCGATCACCCGGTCGAAGGGCGCCTTGAGGTGCAAGCCCGGCTCGGCGACCACGCGCACCAGCCGTCCGAAGCGGGTGACCACGCCGTACTCGGTCACGTCGACCGTGAACAAGCTGGCCAGCAGCAGCCACACCAGCAGCGCCGGCAACATGCCAAAGAGCAGTGCGGTGCGCAGCCACGGGTGGCCCCTGGCCACGCGCTGCGCTGCGTTTGGCTCGCTGAGATGTTCCACGGCTATCGACCTTGACTCGGTCCCACCGGCTGCAGCAGCCACATGTCGAAGTCCTGGATGTCTTTGGCGTCCGGTGTGACGAACTTCGGCAGCCCGGGAAGGGTGGCTTCGATCGCCTCCACCTGCAGGCGGAAGCGGGTCAGCTCGGGCGCGCTGCGATAGGCGCGCAGCCGCAGCAGGAAGCCGGCGGCATCCCCCTGTGCATGCAAAAGCTGCTGCTCCTTGAAGGCCAGCGCCTGCTCCATCATGGCGGCCGCCTCGCCCTTCGCCTGATTCACCGTTTCCACGGCGAAAGTGTGGGCGCGATTGATCGTCCGCAGCTTGTCCTCCTGGGCGCTGGCCACATCGCGGAATGCGTCGTGCACCTCGCTCGGCGCGTGCACATACAACAAATGGAAGGACAACACGTCAATGCCGGCACGTGCGGTGTCGAGGCTGGACTGGATGGACTCGGCTACCTGTTGCTCGACGCTGGTGCGCTGCGAGGTATACAGCTCATCGATGGCGGTGCGTGCGACCACGCTGCGCAGCGCCGCCAGGCTCGCACTGCGCACGAAGACGTCCGGCTCGGCAATATTGAACGCATACGCGACTGCATCTGCGATGCGGTACTGGACGGCCCAGCGCAAGTCGATGAGTTGGCCGTCTCCAGTCAGCAGGAACAGCTCGTCGGGGACCGCCTCCTTCTGGAACCAGGTGTTGGCGGCTTCTTGAGCGCCCGGGATCGGTCCCCAGCCGGTCCGGCTCGGTGGGATCACTACCGGCAAGGGCTGCAGGCGCACTGCCGGGTTGTACTCGATGCGCTGAACCCTGTCTTTGGGGATGATGTGATGAGAGCCGAACGGCCACGGCAGGCGGTAGTGCAAGCCGGGTGCGAGGGCCGGCGCGACAATCCGCCCGAACCGCGTGCCCACGCCGAGCTCGCCCGGCCGCACGCTGAACAGCCCGCTGCCCGCATACAGCACCGCGGCGATCACGCTGCTCGCGAGCGCGAACCTGGCGGCCGACACCCGCAGACCCGTCAGAGCGGCGAACCGATCGCGCAGCCAGATCCATTCGCCGGGCACGTGCGTGCGCCGGACACTGGCCACGAGAAGCGCTACCAGCACCAGCGCGCCGGCGATCTTGAGCCATTCCGGGATGAATGCCGTGGCCGCACCGAAGGAGACGCGCGGATCGACCTCCAACGCTCGATACACCCAGTTGAGGGCGGAACCGGCGAGCAGCGCGACAACCGCGATCGAGGCAAGGTAGATAGCGACGATGCGCGCGCCGAGGAACTTCGTCAGCACCACCATGCTGCTCATGCTGGTGGCCGGCCCCGCCAGGAGGTAGACCAGGGCTGCCCCCGGGTTGAGTCCCTTCATGACCAGCGCCGCGGCCACCGGCGTGGAGGCGGAGGCGCAGGTGTAGGTCGGGATGCCGATGAACAGCATCACGATCATCGACCAGAAGCCGCTCATCAGCGGGTGCTCGAACAGCCACGGCGGCACGGCCGCCGCGATGACTCCGGACAGCACGATACCCAGCACCAGCCAGTAGCTGGTCTCGTCCAGGAGTTGCCGGAAGGCATAGTGGTAGATGCGTCCCGCTGCGCGCCGGAGCGCTGCCACGCGGCCCCCGTCCCCGGCGCCGGAGCTCGGGCCGGTCGCGCGGAGTGGCTCGTGCCGATGCCCGTGTTCCTCGTCCTCGTGGTGTGCGTGGTCGTGGTGACGCCCGAGGTCGACGAGGGGAACGTCCCCGAGCGGCGCGCTCGGCGCGGAAGGCTCGCTCGCTTCCGCCGCGTCCTTGCGCGATCTCGGAACGCCCAGGAAGTTGGTCGCGAGCCCGGCGGTGATGGAGGTGATCACGGCCGTGACCGGACGGAACACGGTGATGATCGGATCCATCAGGGCATAAGTCACGCTGATGGAGTCCACCCCGGTCTCAGGAGTGGAGATGAGGAACGACACCGTTGCGCCGGGCGTGGCGCCCTGGCGGCGCAGCGCGAGGGCAGTCGGCAGCACACCACATGAGCACAAGGGCAGAGGCGCGCCGATGGCGGCGCCCCAGAGAACCGACTTGACTTTGCCGGTGCCGAATAGACGCGAGAGGAGCCTGGCCGGCACCACGGTGGCCAGAACTCCCGCCAGGACAAAGCCGAACAGCAGGAAGACGGACGCCTCCTTGAGGATGCTCCAGGTCTCCAGCGCTACACGGAGGAGGAAATCGACCATCGTGGTCCTAGAGAGTCGCGGCGGGGGGCAACCCCGGGTTGCCCCACGCCGGCGTGCTTAACTCAAACTTCGCCGATCACTTCGGCAAGTACCTCTTGTCCAGGATGCACGCGACCGAATACTGCGGATCGACAACGTTGGCGATCTCCAGCTCGGCGGCCTGCCCCAGCAACTGCAGGGCCTCGAGCTTGTCGAACCCGTAGTCCGCTACCAGCCAGTTCACCATGTCCGAGCAGGCGAGCCGCAGGGCGTCGATCAGCGGCCGGGTGCTGCCGATCGTCATGATGACTTTGTCGTTGATCAGCCGCGGCCAGCTGATCTTCTTGCCCTTGATCAGGTTGACGGTGAAGCGCACGTTGAAGGAGGTTTCGATGGCGGCCCCATCGATCTCTCCGTCGCCTTGCGCGGCATGACCGTCGCCGAGCATGAACAGCGCACCCGGCTCGTACACGGGGAAGTACATGGTCACGCCTTCGATGACCTCGTTGAAGTCCATGTTGGCGCCGTGGGATCCGGGTACCAGCGAGCTGATGCACTCCTTGCCGGCAGGCGCCGTGCCGATGGTGCCGAAGAAGGGGCGCAGCGGGACCTCGACCTTGCCGATCTTGCTGTTGGGCAGGTCGAGCATGCCCACGCGCCGGTTGCGGTCGATGCGCCAGACAAACAGCCGGTCCGGCACTGGAGGCGTGATCATCATCGTCTTGTATTCGGGGGCGAGCGCGCCGAAGTAGGGAATCGACCCGCCCCAGCCCCAATCGCGGTTGAAGTCGATCTTGTCGATTTGCACTACGAGCGTATCGCCGGGCGCGGCGCCCTCGATGTAGAACGGCCCGGTTTGCGGATTGACCTTGCTCAAGTCGAGCTTGGGGAACAACGTCTTGTCGCCGACGGCGTACACGTCGTTGGACGCGTCCTTGGTGCTGGTCACTACAGAGTCACCCGGCTTGATGCGCAGCACGGGCTTGTGCGAAAAGCAGTAGGTGAACTGGACGTCGTCGCCCGGATCGTACTTGTGCTCCGCCGCGACGGCTGCCGTTACGGACAGCGCGAATACCACTGGGCACAACCCCGCCGACAATGCCGCTGCACTACGTATTGTTCGCATGGCTACTCCCCTTGGATAGTGGTAGGTGGTTGCTACACGCTTTGAACTCAGGTCTCCCGGTTGCAGGTCTCTAACCCATAGCTCACTCCTTTCTGGGGCTCACTCCTTTCTGGCTTTCCTCATCCCAGCATTGCGCTCGTAATAGGCGCTGTCCTTGAGCAGGCCGAACAGCTCCGAGTTCGCCGGCAGCACCAGCGTCGTGCCTCTAGGAAGGAGATTGCGCGCGGCTTCCGTGCTGCGCACGAACCGATAGAACTCGGGCCCCTGGGACAGGGCCTGCGAGTAGATCTGGGCTGCCTTGCCCTCGCCCTCCCCGCGCTGCTGCTGGGCCAGCTTGAGGGCGGTGGAGACGATGCCCGTCTTTTCCTGTTCGGCTTCGGCGCGGATCTTGAGGCCCTCCTCTTCCCCTTCGGAGCGGTACTTCATGCTGATCCGCCCGCGTTCGGACTTCATCCGCGAGTAGACCGGCAGTCGGTTCTGCTTGGGGAAATCGAAGGTTCTGAGCTGGACGTCGACCACATCGATGCCGTAGTTGCGCAGCGCGATCTCGCGGCAGTGCGCGGTGACCTGGGCGAGGATGGCTTCGGCCCGGTAGGCGCCGGGCTCCACCGAGACGAAAGCCGGGAGCGGGTTGCGGCCGACCGCCGCACCGAGCTCCGAGAACAGGATGTCACCGAGCCGGGACTCGGCACCGGCGCGGTCGAACACCGTCTGGAAGAACTTCTTGGGATCGCTGATACGCCACAGCACCGTGCTGGCTGCAACCACCGGCGTCTTCTCCAGCGTCAGGAACTCGGTAGAAGCGGGTGCGTAGGCAAACAGCCGCGCGTCCAGGGTCCGCACGCTCTGATAGGGCAACTTGAAGCGCAAGCCCGGCGCGGTCACCACCTGCACCGGTTTGCCGAACTCGGTTACGAGCGCGTACTCGCCCGTGTCGACAATATAGGAGCACAGCCACAGCAAGACGGCGACGACGCCGGCCATCGCCAGCCCGGCGGCCTTCCACCTCCGCCGCCGGCCGGTGTTGCGATCGCCATTGCTGCGCGCTGCCGGCATCGCCCCTCCCTTGACCAGGGGCAAGCGGCGCGCGCCTGCACCTCCTGGACCCGTGAGTCTGCGACTAGCGCGATGGTTTGACAAGGGGTGCCCAGGGCGGGCTTGCCGGCGTCGGCCTGGGCGCAAACGGGCGACTCGACCGCTGTCGCGGTCGAGTCGCTCTGCTAGAGTATTGAGTTTGCATAGCCACAATGTCCGAGCCGTGCCGAGTCTTGTCTGGATCATCGCCGCGACGCTTGTGGGTGCCATTCTCGGCGTGTTGGCAGCCGCCCTTGCCCCACGGGCACGCCCAGGGCTAGTTCCGATCCTGATCAGCTATGCGACCGGCACCCTGCTCGGCGCGGTGTTTCTCGAAGTCCTGCCCCATGCGCTCGAGCGATCGGCGGACGCTGCGGTTGTCATGGGCACCGTCCTGGCCGGCATCCTGCTGTTCTTCATACTCGAGAAGCTGATGCTGTGGCGACATCGCCATGACGCAAGCTTGGCGGGGCACCACGCCGACCGTCAACGCAACCACGGAGGGGTTGCAACGCTCGTGATTGTCGGCGACACCTCCCGCAACTTCGTGGACGGCATCATCATCGCCGGCGCGTTCTCGGCGAGCATTCCGCTCGGGGTCATCACCGCTCTCGCGCTTTTCACGCACGAGATGCCTCAAGAGATCGGGGACTTCCTGGTGCTGCTACGGTCCGGGCACAGCTGGCGAAAGGCGCTCGGCTTCGCCCTTCTGGCGGGAGCCGTCATGGTGCTCGGCGGAGTGCTTGGCTACTACGGGTTGCAGGCGGTGCCCGCAGGGGTGCCGCTGCTGTTGAGCATCGCTGCGGGAAGCATGCTGTATGTGTCAGTGGCCGATCTCATTCCCGGCCTGGTCCGGCGGCACGAGTTGAGCGCCACGGTGCAGCAGGTGCTCCTCATCGTAGCGGGGGTGGGTACGATCTGGGTGGTCGGTCATCTCGTTCGCTCGTTCGCTGAGATCTAGGCCGAGTCGTGGCGGATCGGTAAAGCACAATCGGCCAGACCATTACCATACGGCGCAATGCGCGTGGCTATCACGCCCTACGCTTTCCGGCGACGTTACGTGCCGAACGCGCTATCTCTGCGGCCAGCCTGGGCATCAGTACAGCTCCCACCACGATTCCTGCGAGCCGAGCAGCGCCGCAGCGGGCTTCTCGAGCACGATTCGCCCCGATTTCATGACATAGGCTCGCCGCGCCATGCCGAGCGCGGTCCTAATGTTCTGCTCCACCAGCAGAATGGCGGTGCCGAAGCGCTGATTGATCTGCATAGCGGTGTCCAGCACGCGCTGGACCAGGACCGGTGCGAGCCCGATGGAAGGCTCGTCCATCATCATCAGGCGCGGGTGTTGCATCAGCGCCGTGCCGACTGCCACCATCTGCTGCTGGCCGCCCGACATCGTGCCCACGCGCTGTGTGCGCCGGTCGGCCAGTGCGGGGAATAGCCTCAAGATCTCATCCATTCGCTGCAGCACCGCCGCGCGGTCGCCCTGAGTGTAGGCGCCCAGTGCCAGGTTCTCCTGCACCGTGAGGTCGGGAAAGCAGCCGCGGCCCTGCGGCACCAGGGCGATGCCACGCCGCACGTTCTCCGCCGGGTCGCCGTTGGCCCAAGGCTGCCCGCAGAAGCGCACCTGCCCTGCCCGCGCGCGCAGCAGCCCCAGGATGGTCTTGAGCGTGGTGGACTTTCCCGCGCCGTTGTGGCCCAGCAGCGCAACCACCTCACCCTCCTCCACCCGCAGGGATACGCCCTGCAGCACGCTCTTCTTGCCGTAGCCGGCTTCCAAACCGTCGACCTCGAGCAGTGCCATAGCCTCAGACGCCGAAGTAGATCTCGGTCAGGGCCGGATCGCGCGTGATCTCCGCCGGCCGCCCGCGTGCCAGCACCCGCCCCTGATGGAGGAACACGACCTCGTCGGAAAGCTGCGAGATCAGCTCCATGTTGTGCTCGATCAGCAGCACGGTCTTGCCGCGTTCGACCAGCCGCCGCACGACGGGGACGATCCTTCCGAGCGAGTCGGTGTCCAGCCCCGAGGTAGGTTCGTCCAGCAACAGCACATCGGCGTCGGTTGCGAGCATGCGCGCCATCGACAGCAGCTTCTGCTCCGGGTAGGCGAGATCCTCGGCGACCTCGCGAGCGCGGTCGGCGAGCCCGAAGAACTCCAGGACCTGCATCCCGCGCTCGTGTGCGGCAGCCTCCTCCGCGCGCACGCGCCCAGGGCGGAGAAACAGCGTCAGGACGTTCTCCCCGAGCGGGCTGCGGCAACCCACCAGCACGTTCTCGAGCACGCTCATCTTTCCCCATAGGCGCAGATGCTGAAAGGTGCGCACCACACCCTTCGCTTCGACCCGATGCGGCGCCAGGCCGAGGATCTCTTTCCCCTTGAACCGGACGGAGCCTGCATCCGCACGCAGAAATCCGGTGATCAGGTTGAACACCGTGGTCTTGCCCGCTCCGTTGGGTCCGATGAGCCCGGTGATCAGGCGCGGTGTGACGTCAAACGTGCAGTCCTGCACGGCGTGGATGCCGCCGAAGGCCTTGGACACGCCCTGGAGCGACAAGATCGGTTGCGCGGATGCTGCGCTGTCGCTCATTGCTTTGCCCCAGGACGCGCGCGGCCGAGTATGCCCTCGGGGCGCACGAACATGAACAGGATGAGCAGCCCGCCGTAGATGATCTGGCGCATCGGAGCTGCCACGGCATCCGGGATGGCGAGAAACTTGAGCGCCTCCGGCACCGCCAGCAGGATGAACGCCCCTACCATCGGCCCCGCCAGCCGCTCCGTGCCGCCGAGGATAACCAGCGATGCGATGAAGATGGATTCCTCCAGCGTAAAGCTGGTCGGATTGATGTAGGTGATGTAGTGGGCGTAGAGGCTGCCCGCCAGCGCGCCGAGTGCAGACGAGATGCTGGTGATCACGATCTTGACCAGCACCACGTTCTTGCCGGTGGCTTGGGCGGCGATCTCGTCTTCCCGGATGGCGCGCAGCGTGCGGCCGAAGGCGGAATGGGTGAGGCGGTGGCACACCGCGTAGGTGAAGCCAGCCAGCGCTGCGGCCAGCACCACGTACTTGAACGGGTTGTCGATCACATACCCCAGGACAGTGGGTCGTGGGATGCCAGGAAGCCCGGCGTGACCGTTGGTGAGCGAGGTCCAGTTGATGAAGACCGTGAGGATCACCGTCTGCAGCCCGAACGAAGCCACGATGTAGTAATCCCCCGCCACTCTCAGCGACGGGATCGCCACCAGCGCGGAGGCGAAAGCGCCCACCGCTCCGGCCACCACCAACCCGCCCCAGAAACCCAGGCCGAGCTTCAACGCCACCAGCGCCGATGCATACGCACCGATGCCATAGATGGCCGCGTGGGCAAGCGAGAAGATGCCCGAATAGCCGATCAACAGGTTGAGCGAGAGGGCGAGGATCGTATAGATGCCGACCATCACCAGGTAATGCGCAAGATACGCGGCCATTCGAGATCAGAGCTCGGCCGACTGGACTTTGCGCCCGAAGAAACCGCGCGGCCGCAGCACGATGAACAGCAGGAACACGCCGAAGCTGATCGCCGACTGCCACTCGGAGGGCAGCTGCCAGATCCCGACGTTTTCCAGCAGTCCGAGGAACAGCCCGCCCAGCATTGCCCCGGGGATGGAGCCGATGCCGCCCATGATCACGGCGACCGAAGCCAGCAGCACGAAACGGGTGCCGCGGAACGGCTCGGCCCCGACATCCATCGCCACCAGGATGCCGGCCGGCGCGGCCAGAGCCGAACCGATCGCATAGGTGAGCAGGTGCACGCGCTTGAGATCGATGCCAACCGTGCGAGCCATCTCCGGCGAGCTCGACACCGCCCGGATCGCCTGTCCCCAGCGCGAGCGCTTCAAGAACACCACAAGCGCGAGGTAGCCGCCTATCGCCAGCACGACTGTCAGGACATGGAGGTAGGTCACGAAGACTGGGCCGATGATGAGCGAGGTGTCGAGCACACCGATGTCCATCCGCATGGGATCGGGGGTGAAGACGATCGCAAGCAGGTTCTCGGTGAGGATCAGCAGCCCCAGCGAGGCGATGAACAGGCTGGTGCGGAACGCGCCGCGCCGCTCCAGTTGCTGGTAGAGCAGAAGATCGATCAGGAGCCCGGCGGCTGCCGCAGCGAGGATCGCGGCGACGACGGCCACCGCGAGAGGAAGGTGCAGCAGCTTCTGCCCTACGTACGCGAAGTACGCAGCCAGGGAGAAAACCGCGCCGTGGGCAACGTGGAAGTGCAGCGTCGTGCCGTAGATGAGCCCCCAGCCCAGCGCGCACAGCGCGTACAGGCTTCCCACCACGAGGCCGGTGGCGAGAAGCTGCAGCAGGAGATCCACGCGGAGCCCGCCGCGCTTCTCAGTGAGAGGCCTTGATGAGCTTCTCGACCTGCACCTTGCCGCCCTTTAGCACGCCCGCTTCGATGTCCATCAGCGCGGCGTGATTGGGCTGGAACACAAGCTTTCCGGCGATGGTATCGAAGGTGCGGACGGATTCGATCGCGCCCTTGATTGCGTCACCGTCGAGCTTGCCGCCGTTCTGTTTCATCGCAGCGGCGGCCGCCGTGGCAAAGATCTTGGTGGCGCTGTAGTACTGCACGGCAAAGAAGCCCGCATCGGTCCCGTAGCGCTCCTTGAACTTGCGCGCGAACGGTGAGCCGGCATCGAAAGGCAGCCGGGTGACGAACATGCCCTCCGTGCCCTTGGCGTGAATCACCTCCGGGATCAGCACCCAGGAGGTGGCCGCCAGCGGGATGCGGATGCCGATCTCGCGTGCCTGATCGGCGATGATGGCCACGTTGCGGCCGTAGGAGGAGACGAAGAGCAGATCGCCGCCTCTGGCCTTCAGCTTGGCGAGCTGGGCGCGAAAGTCGTTGCCGTCGAGCGCGACCAGTTCCTCGCCCAGCACCTTGCCGCCATCGGCCGTGAAGCGCGCGCGGAAGGACTTGGCGGCATTACGGCCCGCTTCGTCGTTGGCCACGATCATGACCACAGCTTTGAGCTTCTTCTCCTTGGTCAGCCAGTCGCACAGTACGTCGACTTCGTTCGAAACCACCGGAATGTTGTTGTAGAGATAGTCCTTGTTGGCGAGGCTGTCAGACTGACCCCCGCCGTTCATCATCACTACCTTGCTCTGCACGCCGATCGGCTGCACCGCCAGGGTGATGGCGGAGTACGAGGTCAGCGTGAAGGGGACTTTCTCTACCTCGACGAGGCGGCGCATGGCGTTGACGGCCTTGGAAGCGTCGGCGGCATGATCCTCGTAGATCACCTCCAGCTTGTGGCCTGCGATGCCGCCGGCGGCGTTGATTTCCTCGGCAGCGATCTCGGTACCGCCCTTCATCCACACGCCGTAGGACGCGCCGGAACCGGTCAGCGGCAGGATTGCGCCGATCTTGATCGGAGCCTGCTGCGCGGCAGTTGGAGCCGCCGCGAACAGCGCCAGACACACCAGCAAGATGACACGCGTCAGCATTCGAGACTCCCCCGTACGTTTTTCGGTTGCTGGGGCCCTGCGCGCGGGCGCACAGCAATCCGTTTCGGCAATCATACCGCGCCTCGAGGCATCGGCTGCTACAGCCCAGAGATCTCGCATGGCTGCGATGTGGAACAGGCTTTGCTCCCGCCGACTATCACCGTGCACCGACGCCTGTCAAACCATACGGGCGGCATGTGCCCACATCACACCGGGATCCTTATGTCCGAGATGGAAGACCTCGACTTCACCCGGCCCGCGAAGAGCGAGATCTACGATCCCGCCGTGGCGCGCGCCTGCTTCGAGACGCTCGGCACCGCCGAGAGCGTTGGACAGGGACAGCCGTTCTTCGTCGAGGGCGAGACCAGCGACAGGATGTACCTGCTGCTGGAGGGCGAAGCCAGCCTGATCCGCGGAAAGAAGATCATCGACATCGTCAAGGCCGGAGAGGTCTTCGGGGAGATGGCTGCCGTCACCCACCAGCCGCGCAGCGCCACCGCGATGGCGCGCAGCGCGTGCCGCGCCATCTCCCTGGATGCGAAGCAGTTCCAGCGAGCGATCCAGAAGACCCCCGAGTTCGCGCTCATGCTCATGAGCATCCTGATCAACCGCCTGCGGCTGACCGACGCCATGGCGCGTATGACCCGCAGCATCCCCGACTGGGCAGGAAAGCACGAGAGCCGGGTCTTCGAGCCGGAGCTGGTACACGACTTCGCCGCGGCGCTTCCCGAACGGCCGCCGCAGCGCTGCCTGGCCGACAAGACGATCTTCCAGGAAGGCGAAGGCGGCGTGTTCATGTACGTCGTGCTCAGGGGCCGGGTGGCGATCTCCATCCACTCGACCGTAGTCGAGAAGGTCGGACCGGGCGGTGTGTTCGGCGAGATGGCCCTGGTGGATCAGTCTCCGCGCGCCGCCACCGCAGTAGCCGAAACCGCGTGCGTCCTCCTGGCGATCAATCGCAACGACTTCCTCACGCTGGTCAAGACCAAGCCGGCGTTTGCGGTCTCCCTGCTGCGGGCCCTCGCGGAGAGACTGCGCCACATGACCTCTGGTCAACGCTGAGCCGGGCGCCTGACCGCCAAGTCGTGCCCGAACCCGGGACTTGGGCCCTCAGGTGCGGCGGGCTGGGGGCGGCCCGATAACGAAGCTCAGGGTGAATGAACGGAAGGGCGATTACGCGATCGCCTCTTTGTCTTTCTCGATTCCCCAGCGGGCACAGCAGGGACTATCATCGCGGGACCCGTACCCCGGATCCCTGCCTACCCTCTAGGAGATCGAATGCACGGCCCCCTGCGCACCATGAGCGTCGACGCGCTGTCGGCGCACATCGGCAAAGAGCTCGGCACGTCGGAGTGGTTCCGCATCGACCAGAAGACGATCGATGCCTTCGCCGACCTCACGCATGATCACTACTTCATCCATACCGATCCCGCGCGCGCTGCCGCGACCCCGTTCGGCGGAACGATCGCGCACGGGTTTCTGACGCTGTCCATGCTCTCCGCTATGGCCTACCAGGCTTGCCCCGCTGTCGAGGGCACGAAAGCGCAGGTCAACTACGGCTTCAATCGGCTGCGCTTCGTCGCTCCTGTGCCGACCGGATCGCGCATTCGCGGGCGCTTCGCACTGAAGAGCTTCGAGGTGCAAGCGGGCGGTCGCTGGCAGGCGGTATTCGACGTTACGGTGGAGATCGAGGGCGCAGCGAAGCCGGCGCTCGTGGCAGAGTGGATCGGCGCAGGGTTTCTCTAATCGAGCGCGATCGGCCGAAGGAGAACAGAGCGGGAGGACGGCCGGTCCTTCCCCTCACGCCCGCGGCAGTGCTCCTCTGCCGCGGGGCAGCGGCGTCACTCGCGGATGGCGGTGTCTAGAACCGCGGGCGCGTCAGGCAGGCCTCGCGATGCGGCGGTGCTGCTGCGTCGCGGCCCGGAGCGCCCTCGCGGTTTGCGCGGGCGGCAATCCCAGACGTCCGTCAGGATCTCCCGCATGGCGCGAATCACGGGGTCCTGCTCGCGCTCCCGCGAATAGAGGAACTGCAGAGTCGTCGTCAGCCGCACGTCGCGCCACAGACAGATCTCGCCGGCTGCAGCCTTCTCGATGGCGAGGTCCTCGCGCATCAACGCCATGCCTACGCCCGACACGACCAGGGAGCTCACCACCACTTCGTCGTCCGCCTCGACCACCTTGCTCGGACCGACGGCATGCTTCTGGAACAGCGCGTTCGCGAGCTGGTAGTGCGTGCTGATGGGTGGGGTCAGGATCCAGGGCTCGCCAGCGATGTCCTTCCAGCCGGCGTCGGCAATCCGCCGCTCCCAAGCGGCCGGGGCGACGATCCGGTACGTGATCTCACGCAGGGGTAGCCCAGCAACGCTGCTGTGGCTCAGCTCGCCATAGTAGAAGCTGGCATCGAGTGCGCCGTCACGCACTTTCTCGAACGCGGCGCCAGAGACCTCATGCTGGAGCTGAATCTCGACCCGCGGGTAGCGCTCCACGGCTGCACTGAGGAACTCACCCACGCGGATAAACTCAGGATCGGAAACCGTTCCCACCCGAGCCACGCCACCAACTTCTCCCTTGATGGCGCGCGCCTCGCTGCGGAACGCATGCGCGGCTGACAAGAGTCTCTCCGCCTCGGTGACAAGCCGCTTGCCGGCGGCGGTCAGCAACATGCCACTCGGCCTGCGCTCGAACAGGTCGAGCCCCAGCTCCTCTTCGAGCGCCTTGATTTGCGCACTCAATGCCGGCTGACTGATGTGCAACCCATCGGCCGCCCGGGTGAGGTGCCCCTGCTTGGCCACTGCGACGAAGCTGCGTAGTTGGTAAAGCTCCACAGACCCTTCAGAAGAGACGTCGACGAACGTAATACTAGCACGGAATGCTGCGCTGCATCGTGAACATTCCTTGACCATTTGCGGCACCGATTACGTCGATCCGAACAAGCGATTGGAATTCTCGGACCACTGGCCTTATCTTGCCTGCGTAGCTTGGGAAAACTCCCATTAGCCTTTTTCCTACAAAGGATTAGGATATGAAACGAAAGACTCTTTGGAATGAACGATTTGGCATGCTGATGGCGAGCGGCAGCCCCGGCAGCGCACTTGCCTATGAGCTTGGAAGCAGCGTATCTGAGCCCATTTTGACGCATAGCAATACCGAACCCCGAGGGTCCGCTCCGGGCGCAACGGGCGCACAGACCAACCCGGCGCCGTCAGCCGCCATCCGTTTCGTCGGTACAGTGAGCAAGTGGCTGCGCCACGCCATCGACCGGCTCCCGGAATCGTCCTGGGACAGGGAGATGCGTGAGATCGAGGCCTATCTCGCACAGGCTCGGGACACAGCGGATCTGGAGTACCGGATGCGTCGTTTGCACGACTCCCTGTTGTCGCGTGCGCGCGCGCTGCGCTGATCGGTCCGGTCCGCGCCGGCGTGTCTTGCCGGCTCTCCGCTCATGACGAAGCTCCGCCAGCGAGCGGGCAGTGGGTCGAATGCCGTCATTCCGGGGCAAACCCGGAATGACGAGAACTGAGGTTCGCCACTAATCAGGTCTCGGCTTGTCAGCGCGTGCCGGGGCTGCGCACAATACCCTCCCGAGTCCCGCAAACCTGTGCAGGAGCCAGACGGTTCCAGCCCGCAGAGCCGGGCAGAGCCTTCCAAGGGAGACCCCTGAGCGTGGATGCCTACAGCACCCTCAAATGCGAGACGCCGCAGCCGCACGTTCTGCTCGTCACGTTGAACCGCCCGGAAGTGCGCAACGCCTTCAACACCCGGATGGGCGAGGAGTTGCTGGATCTGTGGACACGCCTGAGCACAGACGCTGGCGATGTGCGCTGTGTGGCGGTCACCGGCGCCGGCGATCAGGCCTTCTGTGCCGGCGCGGATCTCAAGGAACGCAAGGGCATGAGCACGCAGACGTGGCGTGCACAGCACGAGTTGTTCGAACGCGCCTTCTGGGCACTGGGCGATCTGCCGCTGCCGGTCGTTGCAGCGGTGAACGGCCCGGCATTCGCGGGCGGCCTGGAGCTGGCGTTGGTGTGCGATTTCGTCTATGCGGTCCGCACTGCCCGCTTTGCACTGACCGAGGTGTCTCTGGGCATCATTCCCGGCGCGGGCGGCACGCAGAATCTGCCGCGTGCCGTCGGCGAGCGTCGCGCCAAGGAAATCATCCTGACCGCGCGTCCGTTCTCGGCCGAGGAAGCGCATCGATGGGGACTGGTCAATCGGCTGTGCGAGCCCGGCACCGTGCTGGCGGAGGCGCTGAGCACCGCGGCCGCGATTGCAGGCAACGCGCCGCTCGCGGTGAGGCAAGCCAAGAAGTCGATCCGCTACGGCACGCAGATGGAGATCCGCACCGCCTACCGCTTCGAAGTCGAGGCCTACAACCAGCTGGTCGACACCGAGGACCGCCGCGAAGGTATCCTCGCCTTCAACGAAAAGCGCAAGCCGGACTTCAAGGGGCGCTGAGCGTTAGCCGATGCACGAGGCTGGAACTCACGCAAGGAGCTCGACCATGTCTGCAGTGCTCGCCATCTGGAACGACATCGACCCTGCCGTAGAAGCCGACTACGAAGCATGGTACTGGCAGGACCACCTGCCCCAACGGTGGGAGCTGTTCGGCCGCCGTTCTGCGCGCCGCTATCGCCGCGTTGCCGGGGACGGGCGCGACTACTTCACCTTCTACGAGGTGCAGGATCTTGCGGCCTTCACGTCCCCCGAATACCAGGCATCGCTGCGTGAACCGGACGAGGGCACGCGATGGATAATGCCGCACTTCCGCCGCATGAGCCGTTCGCTGTGCGAAGTGGTGCTCGACCGCGGCGCAGGCACGGGCGGCGTGGTGGCGACTTTGCCGCTCACGCCGGACGAAGCGGCGGCACGGCACCTCGCCGAAGCACTGGCAGCATCGTTCGATCGCCTGCTGGAGGCACCCGGCATCACGCGCTGCCGGCTGTGGCACACCGACCTCGCCGCAACGCGCGCGCCGAACCCCGAAAGCCGTTTGCGGGGGCAACCGGATGACTGCGTAGACTGGGCGATCGTGGTGGAGGGCAGTTCGACCGAGCGCGTTGCATCGGCGGCGCGCCAGCTCTGCTCGGAAGCTATCGTCGCGGCGGCGCATCCGCCCGAGTCGCCACCGATCTACACCCTGCTGGCCGCGCTCCCCTAGAACTTCGGCCTAGCCCGGATATTTCATCAGGACGCGGCATTATGGCGGATGCCTGGGCGAGACAGATCCGCGTTGCCCAGCCCGACGAGCGCCGACACATCTGCAGGGGACTGCTCCTCACGGAAGCCGGGCGGATAAGCGCGCAGTCCTGCTGAGGTCCATCAGATAGCGCAGATCCTCGTCCAGACGCTGGTCGATGTCCCGGAACACCTCGGCGTGCTGCGTGAGGTCTTCGCCCACGTACCCTTTCGACCTCATCGGAACCAGATAGAAGTTCTCGAAGGAGATGTAGCCGCTGTAGCCGACCTGATCGAGCGCGTGCATCACTTCGGCCCAATCCACCTGACCGCCCTCCATCGAGGCGAAGACCCAGCGCCACTTCCCGTTTTCACGGACCCAGGCGATGTTCTTCGCGTGCACGTAGTCGAGATAGGGACCCAGGAGCTCCAGGCCCATCTGCCAGCACTCGCGCCCCTCGATGACGAGATTGGCGGGATCGTAGTTGACGCCGATCTTGCCGGGGTCGAAGTGCTGAACCAGACGCAAGGCCAGGCTGGCGCTCGGCGCTATGGTGCCGAAGTGTGTCTCGATGATCGGCTTGACGCCGAAGGTCGAGACCGTCTCGATGACCGTCCCTAGAGCATCGACGGTGGCCTGATACAGGTCCCGATAGTGGCGCGTGCCGTCATAAAGCACCGCTCCGGGGCGGTAGCGCGGGCAGTTCATGACGGCGCAGGCTTCCGCGAACCAGCGCTGCTGAGCAATGTCCGTGACCGGTGCGTAACCGGTGAGGCACGACACCTCCAAGCCATGATCGTCGACCAGGCGCTTGATCTCGCGGGCACGAGACACCAGCTCCTTCGGCGGGATGTGGTAGTCCTCGTGCACGCGCCACTCGACACCGTCGTAGCCGTGCGCACTGAGCTTTTCTACCACCTGCTCCCGTGTCAGTTCCGGCAGCACCGCGGTTTGCACGCTGAACTTCGTTTTCCGGCTCCTTCGCTCCGAGTGGGATGAGATGGCTGACTCCCTTGTCGGCCATTTGATCCAGCGCAATGCAAGATGCGCCTGAGCATAGCATCATCGCACGCTGGTTTCGCAGCAACTGCCACAACTGATCGGGAGGAGTCATGAGAGACGCAAAGATGATGGTTTGCCTGCGAGCTCTTGCCGCCTGCGTTGGCGCCCCCAGCCTGAGTGTCGCAGAAGACAACTGTTCGGGGTATTGGGTGCAAGTGGGAACGACGCAAGTTTCGTTGGACAACGACCCGAGTCCAACACTTGGCTATCGGGACATGTCAAGACGGCAGAAGCTGCACGTTCAAAGACAGAGACTACGACAGTTGGACCAACCAAAGTGAGAATCCCGGCGGCGCCGGCAAGGGCACCTGGAAGACCGTGAGCGGTACTGGCAAGTATCAGAGCGCGACGTCCTCCGGGTGGTGGGAGACAACCCGGGTGGACGTCGGGCCGGAGGGCGCCATATACGTTGGCACTTGGGGCGGGACCTGCAAGCGGGACTGAGGTTGGCTGCTCTCCGTCTGTTGCGCCATTCACTGCTTAACGTGGCTCATTCTGTCACGCGACTGCAGTAGTTCAAGGACCAGTTCGGCCGCTCGCCGCGCGCCATCGACTGGGATGTCCGCGTAGCGCGCAGGCGTGCCGATGATCGCGAGCGCCCGCTCCGCAAGCTGGCGCGCGCGAGCACCGCAGGCTTGTTGCGGATCGAGGGCGGTATCAGCACGCCTCTCTGCGCCTTCCCTTTTCTCCACCTTGCCCACCGCTCCAGGACTGGATCCCGCTTCGATACGGCGCTCAGTACTGGTGACAAACCTTTCACAGATCCAACTACTTTTGTGACTGTGTGCGGCCGGGTATGCGCGTACAGTGAGATCGAGATGCGTAGCGCCAACAGAGGAGGAAGCTGATGAGACCCCCATGCAATCTCGCTTTCCTATGCCTGGCCACCGTGTGTGGCTCATCACCGGTTTTGCAGGGGTGCAGCGCCGGGTCGGGTCCTGTTGGATCCACTGCCCCGCGAACAAGCTCGCCAACCTACCCACTCATCATTGCGCGAGTGAATAGTCTGACTGGAGAGGTCGCTCAGTACCAAGCCGATGACCCCGGAGTACTGACCGACATCGGTGGGGAAATCAAGGGCACGGTAAGCTTCTCTTCCGGCCAGCTGTCGTCGGCGACGATTGATGTGTCAACTGTGCCGCTGAAATTCAGTGAGACATTCACGACCACGACGTTCAAACCAAAGCAGTCGCTCCCGGGATTACCACTCGGTTACAGTCTCTACTCTGCTGAGAAGACGGTAAGCGGCACCGTCCGTTCCCTTCTGCTTCTCGATCCAGCGAGCGCGGGGTTGAGTTATTCGACCTTGGGCGCCTGGGGCTACGAGCCTTCTGGCACAACCTCGTATGGCGGCTGGTTTGCGGTCGGGATTGAAACGCGCGGCGCTGACATACCGACCACAGGCACAGCAAACTATCTGGGCGGGATGGCTGGCACCTATGCTGATGGGACGACCATCTACGGGGTAGCGGCCACCGCCAGCGCAAAGGCTGACTTCGGTGTCCGAAACATCGAGTTCAAGACCACCAACACACACAGGGTGGATACAAATGCGCCTGCCACCAACCTGGATATCACCCCCAGCACGTTGGCCTATAAACCCGGAGTCAACCGCATAACGGGCGATGTCACGTCGAGCACGATGTCCGGCAAGGCAGCAGCGCGCTTCTTCGGTCCAGCGGCTGCCGAGCTCGGAGGAGCGTTTTCCATGACGAGTAAGGATGGCACCGACACGGAGCAAATGACAGGAAGCTTTGTGCTGAAGAAGCAATAGCAGCAGTCTGCGAGGGCTGGTCGCGCAGCTGAGATCCAGGCTTGACCTTGTTTCTGGCCAGGTGCCGCACGATTCGACGGAAAGGTTTCCTTGCTTGGCGGCGGTGCCTGTTGCGCGTGGCAGTAATCCTCGCAGTCGGCGTCTTGACCGTCGCACGAGCTGAAGATGTAACCATCGACCTCTCTGTCGACGAAGCGATCGCGCTGGCCACGCGGCTCCTGGTCGAGGGGCAAACCGAGCGGGCCGCGTCCGTCGTCCGTGCACTCGAACAGAGCTTCCCCGATCACCCGCAGGTGCTTTTCCTCGACGGGCAGATCTCATTGCAGGAAGGCGCGTACGCCGACGCCGTCGAAGCCTTCCGACGGATTCTTTCGCGCGATCCCGGGCTGGTTCGTGTCCGCCTCGAGCTCGCTCGGGCGCTGTTCCTCGCGCGGGACTTCGAGGCCGCTCGTTACCACTTCGAGCAGGCGCTCGGTGGGGACCTGCCGGAGCCGGTGCGGCAAAATGTCTACCGCTTCCTCACCCAGATCGACGCAGAAACCTCCTGGCTAAGCCTGACGCTGTTCATCGGGCCAGATTCGAACCCCAGTTTCGCCACCGCTGCGGAAACGGTCGATATTCTTGGTCAGAAGTTCGTCCTCAATCCCGACGCCCGGGCACGGGAAGAGGTGGGACTAGTCGCCTTCGCACAGGCACGCCGGGCCTTCGGTGCCGAGAACCGGACTTTTGTCCGCGGCGACGTTGAGCTGCGGGAGTACCCCGACTCGTACGCTGATTTCATCTATGCGCAATCGACGCTCGGGCGCAACTTCGTGTCTGGAAGCACCGTCTGGACCGCGGAACTCGGCCCGCTTGGCTCTATGTACCAGGGACGCGCGCTCTACTGGGGTGGCGTGGCCCAGCTCACACATGCCAGCCCGCTGACGCCACGCGTCCTCTCATCACAGTTCGTAGCGTTAAAGGGGTTGAGCTATGACGAATTCTCTTACTTGTCCGGAAGCCAGGTATGGAGCGGTGCTGACTTGCGCTACTCGATCAATTCTATCTCCGGGTTCTCTGCAGGCTTGGTGCTGGCGCGCAATTGGGCCGCAGAATCGCCTTACAGCTACTCGGCACTGCAATGGAGCGTCGGCTATGCAAGAGAGCTGCCGCGGCGCTTCAACACGTCGGTCCGTCTGACCGTTAGCCAGTACGACTACGACAGTCCCCTGCCCCTCTTCGAGAAGGTACGCGAAGACAGGCTCGTAGTGTTGGACCTTAACGTAATCGCGCGCGACTGGGCCGTTCGAGGCTTTGCGCCCACGTTGACGGTGGGTGTTTCCTGGAACGACTCGACCATCGAGCTCTTCGAGTACCAGCGACAGTATCTTGGGGTTGGCATCACCCGGAACTTCTAGCGACCGGGCGCCTGCCGTGGGCCTTCTGGCTACTCTCGGCGAGGCGTGGTACGGTTGAACTCCTTATCCGTTATCCTTCACCCGGAGGGCGCGAATGGGCAGGACCGCGTCTACACGTGCGGGCGCAGGACGTCGGAGGAGATCCGCGGCCCGAGGACGCTCGCTCCATGCACCTCCACGATGGCAAGCGCAGCACCTGACTTGGTGCCCTTGGCGCTCGTCGTCCGCGTGTTTTTGCTGAGAGCCACCCATGCCGGCCGACGATTCTCTGCTCTTCGCGCCGATCAAGATCGGCAAGCTCGCCATCACGGGCCGTCTGATCAAGACTGCAACCGCCGAGACCCGCGCTACCGACGACGGCTTCGTCACGCCGGAGCTGATCGACTTCTATCTGCCGATGGCGAAGGGCGGCACGCCGCTCATCATAACGGGCAACATCTACGTCAACCTCGACGGCAAGTCGGCGCCGCGGCAGGTCGGCGCGGATCACGACGACAAGATCCCAGGTCTCAAGCGGCTCACCGACGCTGTGCATGCGCACGGCTCGAAGATGTTCGCGCAGCTCAACCACTGCGGGCGGCAAGTGGTGCCGCGCTTCGCCGGGCTGGCCGAGGCGGTCTCCGCCTCCGGGAAGACGGAGCTCGTGACGGGGACGCGTCCGCGCCCGCTCACGCTGGCGGAGATCGAGCGCCTCGTCGCGCGTTACGCGGAAGCGGCCGAGCGCTGCAAAAAGGCCGGCTTCGACGGCATTCAGATCCACGCCGCGAACGGCTA
>Ga0105095_10000231_pt1 | contig 25723 bp, 20 predicted proteins | sample PPLLak2March2015_2_FD_79180 | JGI IMG/M metagenome (GOLD analysis project Ga0105095, IMG submission 79180) | Freshwater sediment microbial communities from Prairie Pothole Lake near Jamestown, North Dakota, USA - PPLs Lake P8 Core (3) Depth... | ecosystem: Environmental > Aquatic > Freshwater >...
AAGGGGCAATGGGCCCCAAACATGGTAAGCTTGTTTTGCCAAACAAAAACCATGAGGTGAGCCCATTACCGCCATCGATCATACCATGAATATCCTGGTAGCACTGACCAGGGATTTGCCAGTCGGAACCAATCTTGCACTTTTACATTTCCTATGGATGCTAGTCAGCGGAGCTTTGCTGCCCCAACGGGGTGCGCTCTTCCCTGCGCTGGTAGCCACTGGTCTATCCGAACAGGCAACCCGTCGAGCCTGGGCAGCATTTCGGCGTGGTGCCTGGCAGACGGCGGTTGTCTTGCGCTTGTGGCAGGAGCAAAACGAAGGATTGCCTGGCTGGCAGGTGCACCGCCACGAAGGCTACCGGGCTATCACTGTCGATGTCACTGCCTTCTGGCGTCCGGCGCTGCAGAACTGTCCGAGCAAACACTACCATCCGGCTGCCAACCGGGCGCTTCCGGCGGTGATTTTCGGCGTGATCGGGGAAGTGGGTCAAATCGGAGGTCAACGCTTGGCTTGTCCGCTGGCATTCGAACGGGTGCATCCCAAAGATCCCCGCGAGAGCCGGTTGTGGCAGGACTTGTTGCGCTGGGCACGCCGCCATTTGGCTGCTGACGATGTGGCGGTGATGGATGCTGGCGTCAAGCTGGCCGACGTGCAGGCAGCCGGGCTGGAGCACTATCTGCTTCGCCTGGCGACCAACTTCACGGCTCGTCATAACCAGCCCTTGCCCTATGGCGGCAAAGGTCGCAAACCTGTCTATGGCGAGAAGATCCGCCCGCTGGAGCGCAGTTACAAAGGCAAGACCATCGCCGCCAGCTCCCCGGATCGGGTAGAAACCTGGACAGAAAATAGCGTTGCCATGCAGGCCGAGATCTGGGAAGACCTGATCCTACCGGGCGTGATCCCTGGAACTCAGGCCAAGACTTTTCGAGTGTATGCTATCTACGATCCACGCTACACCACGCCCTGGCTGCTGGCGACACCCCTCGACCTGAAAGCGGCTACGGTGAAAGCCATGTATCAGGATCGCTGGCCGGTTGAGCAGATACCGCTTTCGGCCAAGCAGATGGTGGGCGCTCATCGCCAGTTCGTGCATGCCGATGAAAGCATCCAACGCCTACCGGAATTGGCCCTGCTGGCCGGTTCGATCCTGAGTTACCTGGCAGCCATGGCTCCGCTTGCCCCCACCGGTTTTTGGGATCGCCAACCCAGGCGTACCCCCGGCCGTTTTCGCCGCATGCTGATGGGTAAGCCGTTTCCGCAAAGTTACCCATTGCCAGGTCAAATTCGCAAAAAGGCATCGGTGACAGGGCAATTGCCTAAAGGGATCCTGGCCCACAGGCGAAAATCGACCGCTTCAGCGCCGGTTTCGGTGCCTTGAAGCGAAAAATGGGCTCAATTTGTAAGGTTCGGCGCTTCCGGAAGTTCTTTCCGGCAGCTTTGTCATCCGCTTTTAGCGGATACTATAGTTCTGAGCAAATTGGAAAATAAAATGCCGGGGCATCCATCCCGGCACGAGAACGCACTGTTAGCACGTGGGAGGGTAGGAAGATCAGGTGATCCCCATCCGCTCCCTGATGCGGCGTGATTCCAGTTGGGTCGCTTTTCCGGCGGCGAGATCTTCCGGCGTGCCACGATTAAGGTGGAGGCTGGTGATCGCATCCAGGCAGCGGGCGACTTCGTATTCATTCCCAGCCGAGTCGAATCCAGCTTTGGCTTCTGTGTAATACGTTAGTGCGCTATCAAACTCGCCCAGGGCTGCTGCCAGCTCTCCACGCGACTGGTACGCCATCGCCAGCCAAAGGCGGCTCTCGTATTGCTGCGCTGCCTCGTCCAAACGACGGCAGAAGGTCTCGGCTGCGGCGAAGTCGCCTTCAGACACTTTCACGCTCGCTGCAACCGGCAGGAGCAGCGCATCACAGGTGGTGCAATGGCCATGGCGTGCGCTCATCGCCAGCCCCAGGTCCAATACCTGGCTAGCTGCCAGTACGTTACCCGCCGTGAGGCGGTTACGAGTCATAGCGGCATACAGACGGGTGAGACAGTGGGCGCGCATCAAGGCACGCTCGGCTGCCAGTACGCCATCCTCCAAAGTCGCCAGACCCTCTGATAATTGGCCGCGGGCAGTTTGAAGCACGCCCAGCCGCTGGCAGGCCAGCGCCTCGCCCGAGGCTGCGCCAATTTCACGGTAAAGTTGGATGGATTCACGCAGCGCATCTTCTGCCTCTGTCCAATGTCCTGCCTGGAACTCGAGAGCTCCGGTGAAGCACTGGCACAGGGCGATGGCGCGCAGTGCGCCCATGCGTCGCGCTTGCTCATAAGTCGAGCTGACCGCCTGTTTTACATCTTCATACCCCGTATCACCGTACAGGTGATATTCCCACAGTCAGAGGTGCACATCGAAGGCCTCGGTCACATCCAGGCCAGGCCCGGAGAGCGCAACGCGCTGCTGTTCATACCCGATACCTGTCTGCCATTCGCCCAGCGAGTGGCAGGCCAGCGCCAGCATCTCGAAGGCGCGGGCAATTGCCTCAGGATGATTCACCCGCTCGGCAATCGCCAGGCTGCGTTGGGCTACATCAAAAGCTTGCTGATATTCATTCCGATGCCAGTGGAGTTGGGCAACAAGGTATAGCACCTGAGCATAGTCGGCAGTATCTTCATGCTCATCCACTTCAGCCAGTGCGAAGCGCAAGTGTGCTTCCGCCGCGGCTGTATCACCGACAGTGATCAAAGCCACGGCCGCCCCGCGGTGCAGACGCGCCCGGTCGGCACGCCCAGGCTGCCATCCATCTCCAGGTGGAAGCGCAAGGGCCTGCTCGAACCGGGCCACGCCTTGAGGAGTATCTGCCAGAATGATCCGCCACCAGCCGAGCGCCTCCAGGATCATCCACCGTCGAGCGGGGTCAGCCAGGTTCAGGGCGTTCATCAGGTCAAGGGCTCGCTCGAAGTATCCAACTGCTACTTCGAAGGCATAGACGCCCGCCGCTTTCTCCCCAGCCCGCAGGAGATATTTGAGCGCCCGGTCGCGGAGGTCGCTTAGATCATAATGATAGGCCAGATCTTCCGTATAAGGATCCAGGCCATCCGGTTGTTGCGCATATAATGCCTCGATCACTTCCCCAGCCTGACCATGCAGGTGGGCACGTCGCACACGGCTGAGCGTGGTATAGAGGGCGCGGCGAATGAGCGGGTGACGGAAACGGTAGCCAATTGCCGTCTCCTCTAAAAGGTGGCTCAGCAAAGCAGCATCCAACGCATCCAGCAGAGGGGCAAGCCCTTGTGCCTTGATCATGCCCTTCAGCATATCGAAGCGAAACTCTCGCCCTAACACAGCCGCTGCGGTGAGGACTTCTTCAACGGACGGTCCGAGGCGTTGCACTCGCTCACGCAGCAATCCGGCAAAGTCTGCTGATATGCCCAGCTCCGCGCCCGGACGCAGCCGCCACTGACCCTGGTGATCCTCTACCTGGTCGGTTTTGAGCAGCGTGCGAGCCATCTCCTCGACAAAGAAGGGATTGCCCTCGGTGATCTCAAAAACCGCCTTTCCTAACTCCGGAGTCACCCCCCCGCCAAGGATGTGGGTTAATACGCTGGTAACGGCACCTTCTTCCAACGGCGCCAGGATCATTGTCTCGTTCAATTGCTCACGATAGAGCGAGCTGAGCAGGGAACTGAAAGGGGTTGCCGTTGTATCGATGTCACTGCGGTATGTTGCCAAAAGGACGACGGGAGCGTCCCGCGTCTGGCGCGCCAGGTAATGGAAGAGGTGCAGGCTGGCCTCATCGGCGTCATGCAAATCATCCACCAGCAGTACAACCGGCAGAGTCGACGCCAGACCGTTCAAGAAGGCTGCTGTGGCATTGAACAGCGCCCACTGCTCCTGCTGCGGGTCGCTGGATCCACGTGGTTTGAAGCCGCTGATCGGGTTCTCTTCGGGCGAGCGCCGGTGTTCGGTTAGATAGCGAGTGAAAGCCTCCACGAAAGGCTGGTAGGCCAGCTGCCCCTCTTGCTCGTAGGCTGCACCAAGCAGCGTGATCATCCCGGCATGGGCTGTGGCTCGCAGCGCTTCGTATGCCAGGCGCGTCTTGCCCACTCCCGAATCGCCAGCAATTAAGACCGTTCGACCTTGCCTGCTCTTGTCGATCTGCAGCCAGGAGCGCAGCTTTTCGAGTTCTGCAGCCCGGCCAACCAGAGGCGCACTGCGCCTCGTTTCCAACACAATCGGCGTGGGCGGCACCCAGGGTGGCTGTACTGGTGCAGGTGGTGGGGAAAGCTCACCACTGAGAATCTGTGCGTACAGGGCAGAGGTTTCAGGAGCGGGTGGTGCATCGATCTCTTTCGCAAGTGCATCCACACAGGTTTGATATTGGCGTAGAGCCTCGTGGCGCTTGCCAGCCAAAGTATAGAGATGCATCAGCTCGCGATGCGCTTCCTCATCGGCCAAATCGTAGGCCAGTAGAGGAGTGATTAGCGTAATCGCGCCGCTGTAGTCACGGGCCTCCCGGCGATAAGCCGACAGCGTAAGGCGTGCTTCGCGATGGCATTGGAAGAAGGCCTGGCGAGGAAGCAGTGTCCATTCCTCATACCGGTCGTCAGGCAGCAGGTCGCCCTTATAGAGGGCTAGCGCCAGTTCAAGATCAGCAGCGCGCCGGTCCGGCGTGTCACACAAACGCTCGAACTCCTGGACATCGACCCAGACAGAGGACGTGAGGCTCAAGACACCATCTTCAAAACGAAAGATTGCTTCGGCTGTACCCTGACCTAGAATCTTGTCGAGGGTCTGGCGAAGTGAGTGGAGCGTGTTATACAGGTTATTTGTTCCGGAAGTGAGGCTGGCCTCCGGCCATAGAAACTCGATGGCCTGGTCTTTCAACAAACGGCGCTCAAGGGCTAGCCGCTTCAGCAGCGCTGCAGCTTTTTTTCGAGGCCAATCTTCCGCGCGGATGATGCGATCATCTCGCCTCACTTCGAAAGTACCAAGCAATCGTATCCTTACAGGTAGCTCTGGATCGGAACTCATGGTTTTTGGCCCGACAGAATCGAGATGGTGCCGAATAGGATGGCATAACGCTTTGTCATTGTTATATCTGGTTGAGTGATGTGCCGCAGTATGGGCAATTCCGCCAATCAGGCTGCACACCATGCCCGCAATCAGGGCAAGATCGCATCTCGGAGGCACGGCTGGTTCCTGCACCGATCGCCCGTATCAACCAGACCACCCCCAACACGATCAACACGAGTAAGCCAACTGGGATCACCACCATGGAGATCATACCGAACCATCCGTAAGGGCTGAAACCCCAGCTACCCATCATCCCAGGTCCCATCATGCCCCAACCACCAAACAGGCTTGCGCCGATCAGGATGGTGAGCAGTCCGACGATGGCAAAAACCGCAACCGCAGTCCAGTTGATTCTGTTCATTTTTACTTCTCCACTTCCGTCATTTGGTATTTAATATCTGTCTCATTGGGATCTTTTGGGTGAATAATCAGCTCGATTGGATTTTGAGGCAGAGCAGTAATTTGCCGGGCAGGCAATGTCTCGTACATAACCGTGGCTACGATACCACCTGAGAGAAACGTCAGGGCGGCTATGACCAGCATCGCGAATGGGATACCCAGAACGTCGGCAAGTATGCCTGAAAGTAGCGCACCGATGGCGTAGCCAGCATCGCGCCACAGGCGGTAAACCCCAACGGCCGAAGCTCGCCACTCCGGATGGGCTACATCCGAAACCGCCGCCAGCAGAGTCGGGTAAACCAGCGCAGTGCCGATTCCCAAAAGGACTGAACCGCTCACCCAGGGCAGGAAATTCCTACCCACGACAAACAGACTGATGCCGAAGGCCTGAATCCACATCCCGCCCGCGATCATCCACTTGCGCCCCAGCCGGTCACTGAGCGCACCGGTGAGTAGCTGGCTTATCCCCCATACCCCCGGATATATGGCGGCAATTATACCGATCTCTTCAAGCGGCAAACCTGCTCCTGCCAGGAAGATGGGCGCCAATCCCCATACCATCCCGTCGTTGATGTTATTGACCATCCCGGCTTGGCTGGAGGCGAACAATGCGCGATCCTTCCAGCTCGTTAAGAGAAAGATTTGAGCGAATGACAGTTTCGTACTCGGATTTTGTTGATTGGGACCGGTGGAACTGGTATGAAGCTGTGCTTCCAACCTGGCATGAGGCTGGGTTTCGCGCACGAACAAGACGGAGAGCAGCAAACCCGTTACTGCAAAGGCGATGCCGGGATAAAAAGGCACCTGCCGCAAGCCGTATGTTGCTGCCAGAAAGCCGGTCAGCAGTGCTGCTAGAGAGACAGCCAGGTAGCCTGCGAACTCGTTCAAGCCCATTGCCAGCCCGCGTCGTTTTGGTCCAACAAGGTCGATCTTCATTACTATGGTAGTCGACCAGCACAGCCCCTGGTTGATGCCCAGCAGCAGGTTAGCGAAAACAATCCAGCCCCAACTGGGGGCGAAGATGATCAGGAATGGTACGGGAAGACCAACCAGCCAGCCGGCGACCAGGATGCGCTTGCGCCCCAACCGATCGGACATGCGCCCGGCGAACAGGTTAGAAAGCGCCTTGACGATGCCAAAGCTGATGAGAAAGGATAGGATGACCGACCTGGAAACCAGGCCGAAATCATCCTCGGCGATCAAGGGGACGACGGTACGCTCTAGACCTACCATGGCCCCCACAAAAGCATTGATCACGATCAGAAGCGTGAACTGGTGCCAGTTGGCGCGCAGGCCTAAAGTGATCGAGTTGAGGCTCATTCTTTGCCCACGACCCCCAAGCCGGCCGCCAGCCAGTTGCTATAGCCTCCTTCTAACAGGGCAAGGTTTCGATACCCGCGCTGTTCCAGAACCGAAATTCCTACTATTGACCGATCCGAATGTCCACAGTGGATGACCATGAGATCATCCTGAGGCAGAGACAAATCATCATCAGGCAGCCGCCCCAGCTCGACGTGGATTGCCTTCGGCAGATGTCCGGCGCGCCATTCCGCATCCGAACGCACGTCTAAAATAATCGGAGCTTTCCCCTGCTCCAGGCGTTTCGCCAGCTCTTGAACCGGCATGACCGGCAGGCGCGAAACCATGCGAGTTTCTGCTTCCCAGGCCTCGAATCCTCCCATCAAGGTTCCGCGCAGGTCGTCGTAACCGATGCGGATCAGCTGGCGCACAGCCGCTTCGCGTTCCTCAGCATCACTGCTGACCAGGATCAGCGGGCTTCCAAAGGGGATGATCCAACCCGCCCAGGTAATCAACGGCGCTCCTAGCGGGATGCCGTAGGACCCTGGGATGTGCCCGGCGATAAATGTTTTAGGGGGACGAGTGTCCAGGATCGCCACGCCCTGCGAGTGGAGGTGGCGAACTTCACCCGGATTCAGTGACTTCAAAACCGGTACACCGCCCAGGAGGGCCGCACCGTGTTGATTGATGGCCCGTAAATATTTGAAATAGGTAGGATATGAAGGCAGTCCGCTCAGAGACCGAAGCACGAAACTCTCTTCATCCAATGGCTGAGCCAGGGGATTCCGGGACTTTTCATGCCCGATCGTAGAGATCCTCTCGCCAGAGGTGGGCGCGGCGCAGAACGAACCTGCGCCGTGGGTGGGGTATAGTGCCACATCATCTGGAAGATCCAGTAGTTTATGGTGGATGGAGTGATACAGCTTCCGGGCCAGAGGGACAGACAGTTCTTGCCCTAGCAAATCCGTGCGAGCGGCTCCACCGACGATCAAGGCTCCGCCGCTGAAAACTGCCGCTGGTGCTTGTCTTCCCGGTTCGTACACTGCAAAACTGATGTGTTCGGGCGTATGACCCGGGGTTGAGAGGGTGGCGATCTTGATCTCACCCAGATCCAGCGCAAATCCTTCGCTCAAAGGGAGGTGTTCAAAATCTACCTGCGCCTCAATGCTGACCCCAATCTTCGCGCCCGTTTGGGCCGAAATTTCCCGTGCTCCAGAGACGAAATCGTTGTGCAGGTGGGTATCCAGCGAATAGATGATGCTTAATCCCAGGCCTTCTGCGGATTGAAGATAGCGATCTACATCTCTTTCAGGATCCAGAACTGCGGCCTGCCCGGTTTCCTGTGAAGCAATCAGATAGGATGAGTTGCCAAGGCCCTCGTCCACGAACTGTTTTACGAACATAATCTTCGTCGCCTTCCCATACCAATAATGGTTGAAACCAATCAGCTGCTACTCGGCTGCCTTTTTTGCAGGGTGAGCTCGTTCTTGACTAAAATACCAGCACTTGATCTGCCTCGACCGTCCAATCACCCTGCAGTGATACGTTTCCCATCACTACGCAATCGGTTAAGTCCTTTGACTCGAGCCCGCGAGTCTCACAGCAAGAGCCTCAAGTAGCCACCCTGCCACGAGCCGCTAGCACCCTGACAAGACGCTCGATGTTGTAATACCCGTCTGGTGTTTTTTGCCCCTTCCTGGCGCAGAAGACGCCATCGCCGGTCATGAACACACTGACCTGCATCCCCTCGCGCTTGACCAGGTTATGAGCGAGTCGCATGGCGTTGTAGGGACGCTCATCCCCGTAAGGCGCATTATTGATAATGAACAGGTAACTTTTTGATCCTCCAGCCATGAGTTTTTCTCCTGCGACGAAAATTTGTGTGACACCTGAAAGGCATCATTGCGTTCAGGAATGAACCTCGCTAAGGTTCATATTTCAAGGAGGTTGCCGGCAAATTGCCACTCGGCAACGCCCTCCTCGAGTCTCACCACATTCCAGCCTCTGCTGGAGAGTAGCTCAAGCGCCTGGTCTGCAAAAACACAGTAGGGTCCACGACAATAGGCAACGATCAGCATGTCTGGAGGGATTTCACCCAGGCGCTGCTCCAGTTCCTCTAACGGTATCGAGACCGCGCCGGGCAGGTGACCAGCCTGATACTCGACTTCCGGGCGCACGTCGAGCAGTAGAACTCCGTCCTCGATCATTCGTTCTTGAAGTTCAGCCATCGATATCTTTTCGAAATCATCACGTTTGGGCCTATAAGCACTTAACGCCCGTTCCACCTCGGCAAGCTGAAGCTCAGCCACACTGCGCAGCTCGAACCACAAGCGGGCAACCGCTGGATCGGCCAGGCGGTAGCGAATAAAAAGCCCTTCGCGCTCGTATACCACCAGATTTGCCTGCTTAAGGCGCTGCAAGTGCTGGGAGGTATTGGCAGCACTCATGTGAACAGCTTGCGCCAGATCATCGACAGTGCGCGGTGCTTGCACTAAAAGGTCGAGCAGCTCTAAGCGATGGGGGTTGGCCAGAGCGCCTGCGAGGCGTGAAAATAATTGATAGAGTTGTCCTTTAGTACGGTGGTTATCTTCCATAGTTCCTGAATTATATTATAGTATTCAATAGATTACTTGAATTCTAATTAAAAATGCTATATCTGTCAAGTGATCTTAGCTGAACTTCGGCCAAGAGTTCGGACATCTTTAATAAATGACGAGCATTGCGAGCCGCAAGTGTTCTTCTTGCGGCGTGGCAATCTCCGACATTGAGCGATTGCTTCGCAAAAACCGTTCGCAATGGCTGCCTGGAAAGAAATTGTCCGAAGCATAAATTAAACGCTCCGGTTCTGACATTACGAATATCAGAACCGGAGTTATTCTTTTACCGTAGACTGAGTTACAACCATCACCCCTTAAGCGTGGCCGAAAATTAGATATTGATTGGTCCTAAATCTCTATGCGTTGGAAGCGCCACAGCGCCACCAGGATGAACACGATGCTCAAGACAGCGGTGGAGATCACCTGCGAGACAAACATCGCCGGCAGGGGTATTCCCTGCTCTACCATCAGGGCAATACCGTCCATGGACAACGGCAAGACATAGTTGATCGGTGGGATCAAATTTCTTATGATCGTTCCGCCAAACATGACTCCGAAAGCGATCCCCAGCACCGGTCCGCGCGACTCGAGCAAGACGCCCAGGAGGATGACCAGGCACAAGTAGAAGCACAGCGCCAGCAGGACCACCCCGGTTCCAGCCAGGAAAGGCACCAGGGGAACCAGCAGGTGAGTCGCCAGAAATACCTCACCCAGGACGATCAGCCCAGGGATAGCGACGATGAAGACCAGCGCGCCGATGGCGTTCGACAGCAGCTTGGTGAGGATGAAAGCCGGGCGCGCCGCTGGCTTGGAGAGGATCCAGGCCGCCGTCCCCGACTGCTTTTCCTGGATGATCTCATCATGTGCCAGGATGATTACGCCAATGGTGCCGGTCATCACCATGATGCTGAAATACATCATCACGCCCCCCACTTCGGGTGGGAGCCCTGCGAACACTCCCTCTGCAGTCGGTTTGAACTCAGGCCATATGGATGCGAGCGCCGGTAGGACGAACAGCAGGAAGGCAACAAAGCCATTGATGATGGTTACCCAGATCAAAATCTGCCACAGCCAGCGGCGAGTGCGAAACCATTCGCCCAGCTCTTTGGCGAGCATACTTCTCAACCGTTTTACGCAGCTAGGCTTCGGCGTGGGGTCGATCAGCTGCATTGAAGATGGCTCGGACAGGGGAAGTGCGTCCTCCTGGGATCATTTGATAGGAGGATCACATGAGACTTGTAGGCATTGAAAAAGACGGATCCTACCCGTATAGCCGCATATGGCGGGAGCCACGGCTTCCTGGTTCATCCCGCTTCCAGCGGGAACACGCGGGCGACTGCTCGACCCTTGCTCCGGTGAAGGCGAAATCGCCAGCATTCTGGGCAGGCTGCTCAACTGCGAGACCTGGTGTTGCGAGCTGTTCCCCTCCGCGGTGAGAAAGCCGCTGCCCGCATATACAAATGCCATAGTGCCGATTAGGAGGGCCGCTCTGAAAAATATAATACCGCCCGGCTGCTGCCGGGCGACTTTATGCTTCTATCCGTGGTAATTCGCGCCCATTAGCGGACGACCACCTTCTAGCGGAGAGGGTAGGTGGCCTCTCCACGGTACGTAAATTGTTTGTACAAAAGCCTGTATCCACCCTACACTGGGCAGATACAGGCTTTTCTAATAAAGTCCCAGCTCTACACCCGTACCTGCCTGCCCCGCCAGAACGCGGAGAGCAGCAGCAGCCCGGCGGCTGCCAGCAAGAAGGCTTGCGGCGGTCCGCTGATAAAGTTGATCCCTGCCGACTTTTGGAACGGGCCGATGTACCACCAGATCAGGTAGACCACTTCAAAGACCCGGCTGCCGGAGGAGAAGACGCCCAGCGCCAATGCCAGGCTGGGGATTAAGATGACTGCGCCCAGCCACCCGGCCAATGCGGGCAGGTCGCCGTTGGAGAGGAAAACCATCGCCCCGGCGATGCCGAACAGGGCCGTCGCCAGGACGCCGGCCAGCCAGGCAGCCGGCAGCTGGCGCAGCACCGGGCGCGCGGCTGCGAAGACCATCTGGTAGGTGTTGTTCTTTTTCTCGCGGTTGCCCATCTCAGACCAGATCGGCAGCGGCCACAGCCAGGCGATGGGCAGCAGGTATTCCTTTGTTATTGAGAGTGGGTTGCTGAGGATGGCGATGTTCAACCCGGCAATGACCAGCCACCACCACCAGCGGCGACCGTTGATCAGCAGGCGCAGCTCGGCAAACAGCACCCCCAGGAAGGGGTTCACCTGGGCCAGCTTGGAGACAAGCGGTGAAAGGCTGGGCAGAGCAATGCCAGGGGCCTTTTTTCGCGGCTCGGCCGGCTCACCTGCTTTCGCTTCCTCGGGCTTTGCGCGCGGGCGCCGCAGCCCTTCCCGCGCCGGGTCGAAGCGCGCGAACCATAGCGCCGAGACTAGGATCAGTCCCAGGCCAAAGAGTGCCCAGGACCACTGCGCCCCGACGATGCCGGGGGTCCAGTCCACACCGGTCCAGTTGAAGACCTTAAATTGCGTGCCGGGCATGTTGAAGCTCCCAACGCCGAGGACCTTCATTATCGGTTCATTGGGAAAAGCCGCGCTGGCGCTCGCATACAAGGATGTGCCAAAGATGTTGTTGCCGAACGGATCTTTGAAGAAGGGCAGCATCGTCCCTACCGCCATCCAGGCCATGAGTGAGAAGAGCCACACGAAAAAGTAGATCACGTTGCCCACTGCCCCGCTCAACCAGGGCACGGTCTCGAAAACCACCGCCAGGGCGGCGGTCAGCGCCATGTAGGGCAGCGCCACGGCGAGAAACGGCATCAGCAACGTGCCCAGCTCCAGCGCGGCTTCCCGCTTGAGCAGCACCATGATCGCCGCCGAGGCTGCCAGGATCAGCACCAGTACCGCAAGGACCATGAAATTGCTGATCCACTTTCCCACCAGGTACGCCGCCCGGCTGACCGGGGTGGTGGCGATGATCTGCCCCACGCCAGTGCGGATATCGCGCTTGATGCAGTCGGACACCAGGTAAAAGCCGAACAGGCCCAGGAAAAGGTTGGTCACCATCACGGTCATCGTGCCGATCCAGGCCGAGTTTAATTCGCCGCGGTATCTGACGAGGATATTCGGATCGCCCGACGCCAGGTTCATGCCCAGGGTGCCGTTGTTGACCAGCACGCCCATGAAGATGACGGCTGCCAGGATCAGTAAAAAGCCGTATCGCCGGGCGCGCTCGTAGAAATCAGCCAGAGCCAAATGATAGAGGATTCGCAGGGTGTTCATTACGTCACCTCCTGGCGCTGCGCCACCAGCGAAAGGTACACGTCTTCCAGGTTTGGGGTCGCCGGCTGGGCTTCCAGGCAGGGCTGCCTCTCAGAGACCGCCCGCACCTCGACCCCATCCATGCGCCGTATCGCCCCGCTCACCAGGAACCGCTGTTTGAGCGCCGGCAGCTCCTGGCTAGTGACCGTCCATTCCCATACGCAGCCTTCCATCCCCTTGAGCAGCTGCTCCGGGCGGGCGTGAACTTTTAAATGCCCCTTATGGATGATGGCGATGTCGGTGGCGGTCGATTCTACGTCCGAGACGATATGCGTGGAGAGGATGACGATCCGCTCGCCGGACAGGTCCGAGAGCAGGTTGCGGAAGCGCACCCGCTCCTCGGGGTCCAGCCCCACGGTTGGCTCGTCCACGATCAAGAGCTGGGGATCGTTGAGCAGCGCCTGGGCGATGCCCACCCGCTGGCGCATGCCGCCGGAATAACCGCCCAGCCTCCGGCGGGCGGCGTCGTGCAGGTTGACCAGGTCCAGCAGGTCGGAGATCTTCCGCCGCGCCTTTTCGCCGCTCATGCCCTTGATGGCTGCCATGTATTCGAGGAACTCCCTGGCTGAAAGGTTGGGGTAGACGCCGAAATCCTGCGGCAGGTAGCCCAGCACCGAGCGCAGCGCCTCGGGATCCTTGACCACATCCACGCCGTTCCACAGGATGGTCCCCTGGGTGGGTTTGGTGATGGTTGCCAGCATGCGCATCAGGGTGGATTTACCCGCCCCGTTGGGACCCAACAGACCGAGGATGCCCGGGGTCAGCTCCAGGTTGAAATCCTGCAGGGCCTGCACCCCTTTGTAAGCCTTGCTCAGGTTACGAGTTTCAATCACCAAAGAATTAGACGGGTTCATTTTTCTTCGCTCCTTTCACAAAGTAGTACCAAGTTTTGCCTGGGCAGCGGCCTTCTCGACCGCTGCTGAATTTCCGGATACAGCCATGTCAACCGGCGCGGATTGGGGCAGGTTGCAGCCCTTCTCCCGCCAGATGGGGTCGCGCAGAATGAAAAAGGCGATGACAATCAGAGTGGCGATCCCGTAGATGCCGTTGAAGAAGGTAAAGACCCTATCGTACGGCATAAAGCCCATCTCAACGATAGGTGACATAATTATGTTACCAACGGCGTGCAGGAATGCAGCCAGCAGGACGCTGCCCGATTTGAGCACCGCGTAGCTCAGCACGATCCCAGAGGCGGTGCAATCCAGCACCATCAATGCTAGGCCGAGCAGCGGATAGCCCGGATAGTTCCAGCCCATGAGGATCACAGGCCAGTGATATACGCCCCAGATCACGCCCAGCAGGAGGACGCCGCGCACCCGGCCTAGCTTGAACAGCTCGCTTTGCAGATATCCCCGCCAGCCGTATTCCTCGCCGAATAAGTTGACGATCGTCAGAACCGACGCAAGCAGCACCGTCCCCCCTGCGTTAAGGATCATATACAGAATAGGATTGAAACCCTGCGGAGCGGGGCTCAGTACCATTTCAGAAGGGCCCAGGCTGAACAGGGCATTGAGCGCCGTCTGCAGGACGAAAAAAGCAACGTATGCCAGGCCAAAGAGCAGCCAGCAGCGCCAGCTTCCGCCGGAAAGCCAGACGCGAGCCATGGCCTCGCGACCTGCGGCGAAGCGCAGCACGACGAGTAGGAGCAGTCCTGCAACCATCACTAACTGGGGGGCGATGGTGACCAGCTCGATCATTTGATCTGATGGAACCAGCCAAATGCCGATCACGCCGATGGCGATGATCACCGTGTACAGCAGGAAGAAGTAGTAGAACCACCGTCCCCGTCCGGCGGGCCGCCGGTAGTAGATGGGGCTTCCTGGGAGGATGAACAGCCCCAGCAGGATGGCGCTGAAGGCAGGCATCATCCCCGTCAGCCATATGGCGTTGTACCAGCCTGGGCCGGTAAGACCACCGCGCAGGTAGATGACCAGGTCGATCAGGTAGGTCAGGCCGAAGGTGAGGCCGAGAAACCAGAATACGCCTTTTTTGTCAAACATAGGAAACTCCTTTCCTGGATTTTGGAGTGAGGGTTTGGTGTTCATATAAACCTCCTCTTAGATAATCAGGCTGAACTCCTCGAAAGGGATCCAGTCCGACCGGTCCGTGATCTTATCCGGTGCAACGTGGATCACGCCGATCTTTTGAGCAGACTCGAATTCGACCAGCAGCACCTGTTGTTTTGCGGACCAGTAGTTGTACTGGTCCTCAGTCAATTGGAGCCGGGCCTGCAGCTCCTTCAAGGGTTGGGAAAGATCTTCGTCCGGGCCGGCCTGGCAGGCAAAGACGCGCACGACAGTGGCTGCCACGCGCAGGTCGCACTCGTCCTTGTCCCGCAGGAAGTAGAGGCTGTCGCCCGGCCTCACCGGCTGGGCAACTGCCGCTGCGGGCATAAATTCCTTTACGAGCATGGTTTTTATCCCGCTGAGGATTTTCTCAAGCTCGCCGGCGCGCCGGTCCAGAAAAACGAGATGATTCATGGGGTTCATTTCTCAGTTTGTTGGTTGATTTGCCATTCGAACATTGGTAGCGAGACTCCCCGGTTGTAAGTCTCCCGCCGGGGAGTTGTCGATAGTCCCTAAGATCAGTTGCTTTGTTCGACCAAAGCAGGAACCTCCACCCGCAGGCTTTGCGAGCCCGCTTCTGCGCTCATTGCGAACGCCCTGTGGTTGAATAACAACACCAGGGCCAGGGCGAAATAGCCCAGCAAGCCGAGCACACCGGGGAGCCCCGGGCCGAGCAGCGGGTTAGCCGCGCCTTTCAGCATCAGCCCTGGTATGGCGCTGGTCCCGTTGATGAAGCCATGCCCGATCGAGGCGGGCCACACGCTGCCGCTGCGCAGGGTTACCCAGCACAGCAGGACGCTCATGCCGCAGACGGACACGACGTATAACCCGAGGTATGCCAGGACGCGCGGCAGGGTCATGATGGGATAGATGCCCATGAGGATCAGCGGCCAGTGCCACACGCCCCAGATCACGCCGCTCAGCAGGGAGGCCTTGCGGGCTGCGGATGGTTGGAAGCTGCCGCCGGGGACGGGCTCCTCCCCCGAAAAGCGCGCTACCAGTTTGGGCAGCAGGTACGCCCGCCAGCCGAAATCCTCCCCAATGGAGAGCAAGCAGCTTTGATACAGCCAGCGGATCGAGGCCACTAATGTAATGGTCAGAAAAGCCAGCCAGGGGTTGACCGACTCTGCTACGAAGTAAGGCCCGTATAGCTTGCGCACTTCCGCCAGGTTGGGGTCAAGGGAACCCGGGAAAACCAGGTAAAAGATCGCCGCGCCCCCGATGGTTGCCAGGAACGGCAGAAAAATGGCTGCCAGGTAGAAAGGCCAGCCGCGCCGGAATTTGGGCCACAGCCACAGGCGCCTCCAGCCCTCGCGGGTGATCAGGCGGGTGGCCACGTTGGCCAGCATCGGGGTCGATATGAAGATCAGATTTGCCACCGCGCTCGCCATAATCAGGTCCGTCCTCCCGAGGGTCAGGTACAGCACCAGGGCTGCGAGCCAGGGGACCCCAACGGCGATTGCCAGAAAGATCCAGATACGTTTGTTATTCGGGTGAGTGTCCATCATCAATCTCCTTTGTTCAGGTTATTGAACCTGCATACACTATATAAGAAAAACCCCTCAGGTGCATTCATCTGCCGAGGAGTTTCAGGTTATCCTTTAGATTGCATTTACTCTTATACTAAAGTATCAGCAGATAGGCTAAATGGTTCTCTCGCCAAGATTTTGTTGGCCATCGCTCATAAATCCAGAACCGTTCAAATAAATAGCCGGAGACAACCATCTGGCTGTCTCCGGCAGTTCTTAAGCTGGCCTTCGTAGCAACACGGTCATTCCCTTTATCCTTTACGGATCTTTCAATGCTTTGGCCTGCAGGGTACCAGGCTGGTGCATAAAGTAGCTGAAATATGCATCCTCGTCGCGTGGGTTGGGGAGACTGCCCTTCTCGGTTTCGAAGAATTCAATGAAAGGCTCATTCTCCGATGCATAGCCTGACGTGAGCATTTCTTGATAACCGGTCTCCCGGACCAGTACGGTCTTGAGGAAAGCGATCATGTACTGGCTGGTCAGGGTTCCTATTTCTTCTTCCGACACAGGCTCTGACGGGCAAGCAATCTTTAAGATTTGGTCGAGCGTCGCATCATCAATGATCCCCTGGTCATGCAATACTTGATTGATCGCGCAGACATTCGCGAAAGACATGTGCTTGGCATAGGCGACATCCACCCGGTAGTTGGGATGGCTCTGGATGGCGGCATGCTGCCTGGTCTGATCGTGTTCAAAGCCAGGAGCCTCCGATGCCAATGTACTCCATTCCCGTCCAATCCCCATATTCGGGATCTTGATCCTGGCCAATTCAGCATAGTAGAGGAACCAATTCGACCCATCGATTGTGACGACCGCCTTAATGCGTGGATCGGGCAGGATGGGGATACAGGTTTCGGGCGGGAACATGGTTGGATCCACTCCAGGGATATCACAAGCCCGATCGTCTCCGCCTGCCAATGTCAGAGCGGCCCCTCCGCCCACGGAATGCCCTGAAACCGCAATCTGATCCGGCTGGATGGTTCCGGATAGCAGGTTGCCGGATTGCTGCGAGTCCGCAACCAGCCGGGTCATCAGGTACTGGATGTCCCTGGTTCTTTCGATGTAGATCCCGAGCGTATACGACTCCTCTGACGGATAAAACTGTTTTTCTCCCGTCACCGTCATTCTATCGTCATAATTGGTCGGGATGACGACCACGAAGCCGTGGCTGGCCAGGCGCGTCCCAATGTGAATAAAGAATGTCGAACTTGCGCCTTGACCAGGGGACAGAACGACCAGCGGGAAGGGACCATCCTTCGAAGCAGCCACCTCCTGGTATGCCGGGTCGGTGCCATAATCCTCAAAATAAGTAGAAGAGGCATCCGGCAAGATAGTTGATCCTACGAGATTTATCATTGGGTAGACCGCGGGCGGCATCGGGTTTCCGTTGTTATTGGGTGCGGCCGGGTACCAGATAAAGGTCTGGATAGGCCTGGGACCCCCGGCGAAGTCGCTCCGGGCGCTGTCATAGTACGTATTCGTCACAAACCCGACCTTGTACGGTCCGGTCTGGTCCGCCGCAGGGCTGGCATCCGCCTGGACAGTCATGCGGATGATGAGTGCAGCTGCGACAATTGCGACGGCGCACAGTGTGATGAGGATCCATTTCGTTTTCATTTCAAGCCTCCTTTTGGTTCATTGGACAATTCAAGAACTCTGTTTTTACTATAGAAGAAAAACTCCTCGGGCGCATCCATCCGCCGAGGAGTTGCAGGTTATCCTTTGGATTGTATTTTTTCTTATACGAAAGGTGCTTCTCCTTATACCAAGGTAGTATATTTCACGATAATGTTTCAAGGGGTTGAACGCTGCGCCAAATCCTTTGCCTCAACAAGAAATCGATCTAAGTCTTCACGACTGAAGTGTTCTCCGCGCAGGAAAACACCCTCGATATGCTGGGCGTTATGAACGTCTTCCAAAGGATTGGCCCCTAGAAGGACCATAGAAGCCGTCTTGCCTTCACGAATACTGCCCAGGCGATCACCCAAACCCATGAATTGCGCCGGCACGATGGTTGCGCTGCGCAGCACATCCGCAGCCGGGATACCAGCCTCTTGCCAGATCGCCATCTCTTCGTGGACGGAATAGCCGGGGATGATGCCGGGGACCATCAGATCCGTACCTACCATCAGCGGTATCCCCGCCTGGTTAAACTGGTTGACCATTTGAGCCCAGCTCTGCCAGACAAATTCCTCCATGCTTTGTCCGGACCATATAGATTTCCACATAGATAGAAGATTGGGCGAAATATATTCGCTATGGGATATGTCGCCTACATCGAATGTATCGATATCTGGGAACGCCTTGTAAACAACCACTGTGGGCACGACTGTCAGACCGCTCGCCCGCAGCCGTCGATAGAAATCTTGTAATGCCGCAGGGTCAGCATCATCCAGACGTTGCAAATAAGCCAGGTCTGAACCCATGCCACTGAAAGTGAACGAGACCGGCTCCCCCAGCAGCCTGGCGATCGCTTTCTCAAATCCGTACCAGTGTTCGCTGCTTGCCAGTCCTGCTGCTGCGGCATCTTCAATGTAAATGGAATCCGGTATGTGCCCGACAACCTTGAGCCCAAATTTATGGGCTTCATCCAGAATCGCCAGGTAGGTTTCTTTATCCAGGGTAGCGTAGACCTTGATCATATCCGCGCCTGCGTCTGATTGCTGGCGCACCGCTGCCCGTCCCTCCTTGGGCGTCCGGACGCCCATCGAGATCTGTGGAATCAGAGGCGGGTCCCCATCCAGGATCGCACCCGTGGCGATCATTTCCGGTCCGAGCGTATCGCCCCGGTTCAGTTCATCGCGCATTTTCAGGATGTATTCATTTGGCATGCCCATGTCCCGCACGAGCAAAACCCCGTTGGCAATCATTAAACGCCCAAACACAGGGGCTTCAAGGTAATGGACATGCGCATCGACTAGGCCGGGCATCAGGTAGAGCCCATGCCCATCGATCGTTTCAGCATCTGTAGGGATAGCAATCTTACCCTGCGGGCCGATCCGGTCGATCCGATCGTCCACGACGATGACCGTCTGACCGGGAACCACAGTCCCGATTTCAACATCAACGATCGCCACATCCGTAATCGCATACTTGCTCGGAGTGGAGGGGGTCGTAGGTTCAAGTGCGGCAGTGGCAACAGGTGTAGCAGTGATGGAAATAATTGTCGGGACAGTTGGAGAAGGTGTAGCTGCCGGAGAGCACGCAGTCAATAACGATACGAGAAACACCAGCAGTGTTGTGGGATATCTGTTGCTAAAGTTCATATGTTTTCTCTCTTCGGCGACGAGCTGCGTAGGAGAATCCCGAGCAGCCAGGGTTTGAGGTTTGACAGAACCGATTAGTCCTGTTAGAGAGAAACTAATTTATGCTTAATCGCGTACGAGATCGCCTCTGCCCGGCTGGAGACCTGCAGCTTCGAGAGGATGCTGCTGATGTGGGCTTTTACGGTGGCGAGGCTGATGACCAGTGTCTCGGCGATCTGCTGGTTGCTGTACCCCTGCACTACCAGATTCAATACTTCCCGCTCGCGTTCCGTCAGTTCAAACAAGGGCTGCTTCGTTGGGCGAGTTGCTTGAACAAGCACCCTGGCGGCCTCGGGGGAAAGCGTCGATCTGCCCGAAACCGCCTCCCGGATAGCCTTTGCCAGCTCGTCAGAAGTGACATTCTTGAGCAGATAACTGATCGCTCCCGCGGCCAGTACCCCATGCACCAGCTCCTCTTCTTCGAAGCTGGTCATGGCGATGATTTTAATACCCGGATAGTCTTCCAAAATCGCCCGTGTGGCGGCGATGCCATCCATCTCCGGCATCTTCAGATCCATCAAGATCACATCCGGTTGCTTTTTATGACAGAGATTGAGAGCTTCCAGGCCATTTTTTGCTTCTCCCACCAGCTCCAGATCATCATAGGCTCTCAGAAATGTGGCCAGACCGCTGCGCACCACGTTATGGTCGTCCACCAACAACACCTGGATAGTATGAGAAGTATTCATCGCTTCAATCCTTCCGTGCCGTTCTCCAGTCGAGCTCAACGGTGGTGCCCTGGCTTAACTGGCTTTCAATCTTCAAGCTGGCTCCAATCGAATTTGCCCGCTCGCGCATAATCGCGATTCCCATGTGGCCTGGGGAAAGCGAATCGGGCTCAAAACCAAGTCCATCATCTTTGATACGCAATGTAAGCTGCCCGGGCTGGCATTCCAGATGAACATCAACTTGCCGGGCACCCGAATGTTTGGCGATGTTATTCAGCGCCTCCTGGGCAATCCGGTAAAACACAAGCTTCACCTCTTGAGACAGCTCGCAATCTCCATTGATTTCGAGATTCAGCGGGACGCGGACGCGACTGATAAATGCATCCGCCAGCTGGCTGAGCAGAGATTTGAGATCAGCTCGCTCCAAAGATTCGGGGCGCATCTCCAGCAGTAATGTCCTCATTTCTGCCAGAGCACCGCGCGTCAGAACGCGCAGCTCCTCCAGGTTACTCATTCCTTCTTCTGGATTGCGTTTCCAGATACGGGGGATCACGTCGGCGATGAGATTGGCAGAAAAGAGTGTCTGTGTGACCGCATCATGCAGCTCACGCGCCAGGCGGTGCCGCTCTGCCGAAATGGCTGCCTGTTCTGCCTGTTCATATAAACGGGCATTCTCCATTGCTACACCGATTTGTTTGCCAATCGAGCTCAGCAGAGAGAGCTCTTCGGGGGATAGGCTGCCTGTTTCACGCTTCCCCAGGATAAAGAAACCCAGCTCACGGCCCTTTGTTGAGAGCGGAATAAAGACGAGCGATTGGAAGCCGAGCTGTGATAACTGGTCTTTTAGCTTTTCATCACGTAAGTCTTCGACGCCAAATGCAGTGACTTCCTTGGGGTATACTGTTGGGTCCATCTGGCTCGTGATGGCGTACCTGTTCACAAGATCGATGGCAACGGCTGGCTCAATGCCCTGATGAGCCATGAGCAGGGTTGATGTTGGGTCTGATTCGAGCCGGAAAGCTGCACCCGCCTTAAAGCCCATCTGCTCGACCGTTTTATCCAGTGCATCATCGAGAATATCCTCGATATCCAGCGAATGGCTGGCGACTAAGATAATCGAGTTCAGGATCACCAACTCCCGGGTGCGGTCGGCGACTTTCTTCTCCAGGGAAGAATACGATTCGTCTAACTCTGCCGACATTAAGTTAAACTGTTCGGCCAGGGTCTCAATTTCGTCACCTGTTTTAACTTCAATTCGTTGCTTAAACTGTCCTGCAGTCACCTGCTCGGCAGCCCGAATCAATTTCTGGATTGGATTGGTGATGTGCCTGACGCCGAAAGCAGTTACCAGCACTGGCACGATCACCCCCAACGCCAGCAGGGCGAACAGGAGCTGCGTGTAGGGCAGAGTAGGCTCCATGATCTCAGCCCAGCTCTGCTCTTTGATGATAATCCAGCGGTTCCTATCGTTGACCACGTTATCCACCGGATTATAGCTAATCAACGTATCCTCGGTCCCTTTTCGGAACCGGATGCTCATATCCTGAGCTTGAAGTAGCTGTTGGATATATGCTTCACCCGATATATCTTTGCCCACTTGAGATGGATCCGGGGAATACAGGATGCGTTGGTTCCCATCCATGATAAATATCTCCGGACTCAGATCCAACCGGGTCAATGTTGTATAGAAACTGTTCTGGGCGGGCGGATAGATTGTAAAGCAGTAATAAGACGCTCCGATGAATTCCCCTTGCTGGTCGTTCATCGATTGGGCCAGACAAATGATTTCTTGCCCGGATGAACCACCAGGACGGAGATCAGTAAATGCAGCTCTGCCTGGATTAGCTTTGATAAAACGAAAATCGGGGGCGCCAGACCAATCTTGGTCAAGCAGATGTGACTGCTCTGGTCGGGTTTTGAATACCTTTCCCTGTCGATCGAGAAAATAAATACCCCCATCAAAAACGTCAAGGTTCTTTGCCTGGTCAAGGATATTCTGTGCGCGTACTTCGACCGGCGTTTCTTTTTGAATATCGATATCCAGGATGATCGGGAGCACAATGGGATTAACCAGATTTGCTATGGCCGCGTTAAACTTTACTGCATTCGATTGGATAATCGCCCAATCCTGCTTGATGGACAACTCCTCCAGCACTTTTTGGTAAGAAAAGAAGATGAACCAGGCTACTGCGGATAGGATGATCACCGTTGGAACGAAAGACCAGGCGATGATCTTGGTCCGCAGGCTGTTCCACCAGTTCTTTTTCATCCCTACTCCCGGATCATCTTTTGTAGGAAGCACAGGCGTGATTAACCGGTCCCCCTCCCATGGCTCTAAAAGGTGATTCTCATCTTTTATCAATATAGCATAATTTTAGTTATTTGTTCACTCGATTTCCCATCCTGTCCAGACATCTAATCTTGCGGTCCCCTAAGTCAAAATCGCCTTCCCGACGTTGGACAAGACGTCGTCTTGGAATGTCTTGACAGATGTCAAGGTAGAAAAACGGTATTTGTCAGCAGCGTTAAGTAGCTTGCTGTACCGCAATCTGGCCGGTCGTCAGCGCTTCGGGGGCGGCTTTCGCGGCTCTCAACGAAAAAGCCAGTGTTTGTCCGCTCCTGCAGCAAGCGGTGGAACTGCTCCATGCCGCTGAGCGGTGAGTCTGTTTTAGGTTGCATAGGTTCTCAAGCTAATATTACTTCTGTCATCCATTTATTTCCGCCGCTGCCGGATCCATTTGAACAACTCGACAGCAAAAAAGACGATGACGCTGAAACCGAGACTGATCAGCAGATCTCGCAGGCTGAGCGGGGTAGTGGAAAAGGCTCGATTGAGGAAGGGCACGTATATCACTGCCAATTGCAAGACAAACGTCAACAGCACGGAACCCACCATAGCCTTGTTTGAGAACAAACCGATTTGAAACAGGGTATCCCGATCGGAGCGGGTTGCTAGAGCATTCCCCATCTGGGCCAGCGTGAGCGTAGTGAAGGTGACCGTCTGCCACACCGCCGGAGAGGCGGATGGACTCATCCGATAATACATAAAGCCAACGCCCAGCGAGACCAACCCCATCAACAGGCCGATCCACAGGATGTCGCGCCCCATCCCACGCCCAAATATGTTTTCGCGGGGTGGGTAGGGCGGGCGCTGCATGACCGATCGCTCGGCAGGCTCGATGGCCAATGCCAGTCCGGGCAGGCCATCCGTTACCAGGTTTATCCACAGGATTTGCAGTGAAGTAAGCGGCAGCGGCATGCCGATGAACGGTGCAAGCAGCATCACCCAAATCTCCCCTGCGTTGGAGGTCATGGTGTACTTGATAAATTTGCGGATATTGTCGTAGATCCTCCGGCCTTCTTTCACAGAAGCGATGATGGTAGCAAAATTATCGTCTAACAGAATCATGTCGGAGGCTTCTTTGGTAACATCGGTGCCGGTGATTCCCATGGCCACGCCGATTTCCGCTTTCTTGAGCGCAGGCGCGTCGTTGACGCCATCGCCGGTCATGGCAACGATATGCCCGCGCTGTTGCAGCGCCTGAACCAGCTTCAGCTTGTGCTCAGGAGAGACGCGGGCGTAAACCGGCACGTCTTCAACCACATCTTCCAGTTGTTCAATGGTCATCGCATCCAGGTCACGTCCGGTGAGAGTCTTCCTGTTCTGGGCGATGCCTAATTCCTCGGCGATGTAAGCGGCGGTCAGCGGGTGATCTCCCGTGATCATCACCGGGCGGATGCCCGCCGCTTTCGCTTCCTGCACAGCGTTCTTAACTTCAGGCCGAGCCGGATCGATCATGCCCACGAGTCCAATAAAGATCAGATTACTTTCAACCGGGTCAGCCGTATCGCTCTGGCAATAGGCAAGACCCAGAACGCGCATCCCTTTCTCAGCCAGATCATTGTTGGCCTTGAGGATGCGCCCGCGCCAGTCTTCATCCAGCGGTTCTGTCTGTCCGCCCGACCAAACACGGTTCGAAACCTCCAGCAGGCTGTCAACGGCGCCCTTGGTAATCACCAGGAAATGGCCCGGCTCAAAAAAATCTGGGCGTTCATCCTGATAAGGGTTGAGCAGGTCGGGCACAAGGTCCGGATTTGGGCGGTGAACGGTCGTCATCCGCTTGCGGTCCGAATCGAACGGCAGTTCGGCCACCCGCGGAAACGCCTGTTCTAATTCGGTTTTCCACAACCCCGCACGTGCACTGGCAATCACCAGCGCACCTTCGGTTGGGTCCCCGACGCTGGAAAACGTCCCCGGTTCGCTCTGTATCGCCTCGAGCACGGCATCGTTGCACAAGGCGCCCGCCGCGAGTGTAAGAATGATAGCTGGGCTTTCCCGAAGCAGCGGTTCAACCGGGTCCTCTTGTCTAACGGTTGGGCTAAAACTGCGTAAACGCTCTTGCATGTTGAGCGAATGTTCTGCTACATCCACCACGGTTACCGTCATACGGTTCTGGGTGAGCGTGCCGGTCTTATCGGAGCAGATGACTGTGACTGAGCCGAGTGTTTCTACGGCGGGCAGCTTACGGATCAGCGCGTTGCGTTTAAGCATACGTTGGGCGCCGAGCGCCAGCGCGATCGTGACCACGGCAGGCAGCCCCTCCGGAACAGCCGCCACTGCCATAGCAACAGACACGCGAAACATATCAATCCAATTCTCACCACGGAGCAAGCCCAGGACAAAGACGATCGCGACCAGCACCAGAGCGGCCAACGCCAGTCCGCGAGCAAGCTGTTCGAGCCGGCGCTGGAGAGGTGTTTTTTCAATGCCTACCGACTGGAGCATGTTGGCGATCTTTCCCAATTGGGTCCCCATCCCTGTATCGGTCACCAGGGCTACGCCGCGGCCATACGTGACGATCGTCCCCATATAAATGGAGTTGATCCGGTCACCTAACGGAGGGTTTTCCTCGGCCAGCGGGGCGGGATCCTTCTCAACCGCCTCCGATTCTCCGGTCAGCACCGCTTCCTGAACTCGCAAATTAGCCGTTTCCAACAGTCGGGCGTCGGCCGGGACGGTATTCCCCGTCTCGAGTTGGATAATATCGCCTGGGACCAGCTCACGCGCGGTAACTTCCTGCAAATGTCCGTCGCGCCGGACACGTACGTGCGGAACGGCCATACGCTTGAGGGCTGCCATCGCCTGCTCGGCCTGGTATTCCTGAGTAAAGCCGAGGATAGCGTTTAGAACCACGATAATCATGATGACAAGCGCATCGAATGTCTCCCCCAGAATGATGGAAACAACCGCAGAAATCATCAGGATCACGACCATGATGCCTGTAAACTGCTCAAGCAAAATCGCCCAGGGACTTCTATGCCCTCGCTCAACCAGCTCGTTCGGCCCGTGTTCTGCCAGCCGCCGGGCAGCCTCTGCTGAATTTAAGCCGTTCTGTAAATCGCTGTTGATCTGCTCCACAGCTTCCTGTGCATCAAGTCTGTGCCATTCAGTCATCCCATCTCCTATTTGATTTCCTG
>Ga0105095_10000232_pt1 | contig 25706 bp, 25 predicted proteins | sample PPLLak2March2015_2_FD_79180 | JGI IMG/M metagenome (GOLD analysis project Ga0105095, IMG submission 79180) | Freshwater sediment microbial communities from Prairie Pothole Lake near Jamestown, North Dakota, USA - PPLs Lake P8 Core (3) Depth... | ecosystem: Environmental > Aquatic > Freshwater >...
CCACATTGCTCCCGTCAAACAGTGGGGCATATTCGCCTGGTGCAAGGACTTCATCGATAAGCGTGGTGACCGGTTTGCCCAGCATGTCGTACACCGTCAGATGCACCCAACCGGGGACCGGTCCCCGAACGCTGAACCCGATCCGTGTCGTGGGGTTGAACGGATTGGGATAGTTCTGCCGCAGTTCAAATCCTTCAGGAGCCGCAGGTGCGGCATCCTCGTGCGGAACCGAATTGGGCGGGTCGCCGTAGCGCGGATGTGCTATCGCCCCCTCATCGCTGAGCAAGGGCCACAGCACCGAATCCCGCACCAGATCTTCAACGGTGGTGACAATACTGTCGAGAAGCACGGACCGCTGCACCAGCCTTATGCCATGGCTGTAGTCCGCATATGTCTCCGCATGACCGTTGTACAGGGGCTGAATAGGAACTCCGCCGGGTTGGTGCCAACCATAGATGACCACCGGTTTTGGTACGGCGGGTTTGAGGTTGGTGGTAATGGCATTCGAGATGATCACGTCTTTCTTATGGCCCGCGACCAGTTCACCGAGTGGATGCCCCGCAAGAAGCGCAGCACGCTGGAGCCGCAGCGTATCGTTGTGTTGCTTGAACACGGGGACGGTGGTCATGGCCCCGCTCGGCGGGATGGGAATCGGCGCAACCTTCACGGTTGATGCGGCGTAGACGGCATCGACCATCTTCCTTGTCGGCAGAGAGCAGCCGAGGGCATCGGCGATTCTCTGCGCGCACACCGGGGTCATCGGCATCAGGAAGTAGTCGTCGTCGCCTCCGATCGCGATGTACTCCGGGGTCACATACCATTGCGCTGTTCTGAGTTTGCCGTCAAGGAAGGAAGTCGTGGTAACCGAGACGCACCGGCGGAAAAAGTCGGGAACGTTGCCGGATGTCACCTCCTGGAACACTTGCTCTTCACGCTGTTCGCGCGTAAGCGCAGACACCGATGCGGCAAATGCATCGCCACCCGGGGCGCCGGTAGGGCGCGCGGGGAGCTGGAGCGTCTGTGCGGTGAGTGTTCCCGCCGCAACCACAGCCCCGAGGAATCCAGCCGCGATGTACGCCCGCAACGTCAGCATGTCTCGGTGGTTGATCCGGTAAAGCGCTCAGTGACGGCTGAGCCAGAGTTCGGGATTTTGTTTTTCCCGGTCTTTCCAAATCTCAAAGTGCAGGCGCGGCCCGTCGAGCGAGTCGCCGCTCGTACCGGTCGGCCCGCCTTGTGCAATCGTCTGGCCCTGGACTACCGATATTTCTCCCAGATGCGTGTAGACGGTGCGATACCCGTTCTGGTGGTTGAGGATAACCAGATTTCCATACCCCGGCAGCCAGTTGATCGTCGCCACTTCCCCGCCGGCTACGGCGCTTACCGGTGTTCCGGCATCTACAGCGATATCGATCCCGGTATTGTAGGTCACTGTCCGCAGTGTGGGATGTTGCTGTGGTCCGAAGCGTGCCACAATGCTTCCTGCGCTGACTGGCCAGCGCAGGTTCCCCTTGCGCTGGACGAATGCCTCGCTGATTCCCGGCGGCTGGGGCAGCCGGGGGAGTTTCCGGTCGGCTTCATCAACCTTCTCCTTCTTGATGCGGTCTTTTTCGACAAGGTCGGCGATCATCTGTTCCATTTCACGCGCTGCTCGCAACTGACGCTGCATCTGCTGGCCAAGCAGTTTCTTGTCTTTGCGGATCCGTCGCAAGACTTCTCTTCGTTCCGCAGCGAGGGACGCAAGGCGGTCTTCCTCCGCACCCTTTTCCGCAATCAGCCTCCGTTCCTCGTTCAACTGCCTCTGTGCACGGGACTGCGACGACTCGACCTGCCGAGTCTTGGCTGCGATCTGTTTGGCATCCCGCCTACGTTGATCGGTGAATCGCCGCAGATACTCACTCCTGATTGCGAACTGGTTCCACGATGCGGCGGTCAACAGGAGTTCCACATCGAGGTACCTCCCGGTTCGATAAATGGAACGAACGTACCGGGCGTAATGATCCTTCAAAAAGGCAAGCTGATGATCAAGCGTCTGTAATGTAGTGCGGGTCGTATCGATCGACCCCTGCAATTTACGTTCCTCCGCCTTCAGCTTCCCAATCAACTGGCGGAGAAGCGATGCCTTGCGGTCATACGTGTCAACAAGCTCAAGGGCTTTGCTTTCATTTTTCTGCTGCACCTTGCTCTTCTCTTCAAGTGCGCGGATTTTCGTTCTGAGCGCGTCCAGGGCTTCCTGACGCCGGTGGATTTCCTCCTGCGCAATGAGTGACCCACCGGAAGGCCAGCAGACGAGAACAATTGCACTCAAGCCGGCAGCCAGAAGGGCTCGGAAGCAGGTCGGTGAGCAATGCCAGGCACGGCGGGCGGTCATAGGTTTTCCGAACGATTACTGGAGCGTGTGCCGACGGGCACGTGCGGGTATGGAATAGGAGAGCGAGACCACGGTCGGGTTCACCGTGACAGAGGAATAGAACACCGACACGCCGCGGGATGTGAGCGGGAAGTTCATGGTGATATGGTGCGGCATGGCCGAGCCAACATCCCCCTCCCAGCGATCTGTCGACACGTCCGCCAGAGTGGAATCTCCGTGAGCAAGGCAGTATCGTGTCACCGCTCGCAGGGCCGGATCAATCCAGTACGACACGGAGTCACTCCCCTGTGGGAATACCAGGAGGAACCTGTCATCATCGATCTCGTAGCGTGCCGGCCTGCGGCCGGACGGCAGACGAAACGTGCCGGTGAAAGCGTCGATTAATTGGTCGAACGAGAGATCGATGGGGATTACCGAACGGATGCCGGCGCTTTTCGTGAATCCGTCCGTGTACCAGTTTTCCATGGCGTTGTAGAGAACGAACCGCTCTCTGTCGGCGAACAGGAAACCCGCATCCAAACCAAACGGCCCTTCAAACCTGACCAGGATCGAATCCCGGTTTCGGATGGCAACAGTAAAGAACACAGACCCGCTCATCTCGGGAGAGTCGAATGCCACCGAGCCGTTTCCGGTGAATGAACTCAACTCCGTTTCCTCTGCACGCACAATCGCTATGACCTCATCGGCGGGAAGCTGCTGCACATCAAGAAGAAGTGCCTCCCGGGTGGGCGCACAAGCCGGAAGCATCAGGGCGAGGGAGAGCAGAACGCCGGCGCCCGGGACCCTCATCAGAGCGACCCGCGGGCAATCTTGTCGCGCAACGTCGTGTTGTTCGCGTCGAGCTTCAAGGCAAGATTCCATTGCTCGATTGCAAGATCTTTCTGGTCGAGCTTGAAGTAAATGTCGCCAAGATGCTCGTAGACTACTGCGTTGACTTCCCCTTTGCCGATTGCTTCCTTGACGAAGCGCTCGGCCTCCTTGTAGTTCCCCAGTCGGTAGTAGATCCAGCCGATAGTATCAAGATATGACGCGTTGCCCGGATCGGCGTCGACCGCCTTGCGGGACATTGCGAGTGCACGATCCAGGTTGACATTCCGTTCCGCAAGGCTGTAGGCAAAGTTGTTCAGGACCAGCGCGTTGGCAGGGTCCAGGCGGAGGGCTTCTTCATACAATGCATCGGACTCTTCGAAGCGGCTTATGCCATCATAGACAAGTGCGAGCTGCGCCACGGCATCCACTTCTTTGGGGTTGATCTGTCGGGCGTGTTCGAGGACACGCGCCGCATCGAGAGGACGGTTCATCCTGCTGTACGAGATCCCAAGGAAAAAATTGACACGGTAGTCATCCGGCAGTATGCGCACAGCCGACTCGAGAATCGCGGCAACTTCTTCGAAATTGTTCTTGCCGAGAAAAACCGACGAGAGATAGACCCACGCGTCGGCATTCCAGCTTGCCAGTTCAGTGACGCGCCGGAAATTCTTCACCGCCAGAGAATCGTCGTGCATCATGGAGCCGACTGCACCGAGGAACCAGAACGGACGCCAGTCTTCCGGATGATTCGCCGCGATCCGCTCGAACACCTTCTTGGTGAGCGGCGCCAGGGTTGAATCCTTCCCGAGTTGCGCAAAGTACATCTCTCCGATACGGAGTTTGACGTCGACGGCAACCGAGTCGCGGTTCAGGATTCTTTCAAACTCTTCCGTTGCCCTGGCGGATTCTCCGCGGACGAGACGGATCCCGGCCATTTCCGCCAGAACACTCACATCTTCCGGGTTCAGTTCACGCAGTTCTTCGTACACTGCAAGTGACGAATCGTATTTTTCCGCTCGCGCGTACGCCTGGGCAAGGCTCTGCTTCAGCGCCTTATTAGCCGGGTCGATCAGCGACATCTCGCGTAGTGCGTCGGCCGCTTTGTCAAAGTGGCCCAGCTTGTTGTTGATTTCGGCAGCCTGCAACAGCACATCCCAGTCCGGACCGAAACGACGGAGTATCTGCTCGTACACCTCGAGCGCGCGTAAGGGTTTCCGCGGCTGGGACAGACGGGCAAGACTGTACCACGCCTCGATCTGGGAGGAATCGCGGCTGATGATTTCCTCGAATTGTTCGGCCGCGGCATCATATTCAAAGGCCATCGCATAGACTTCGGCGAGATTACGGCGATAGGTCAGTTCATCCGGCGCACGCTTGACCGCCTCGCGAGCATTTTCGATGGCAGAGGAGTGTTTACCAAGAAGTGAGTAATTCTTCGAAAGCGCATAGTAAATGGCAGGATCCTGGTCATAACGGAGCGCATCCTGGAACTCCAGAACCGCCTTCGCAAAATTCCCCTTGACTTCCTCGATGGAACCGTCCACAAAATGCCGCATTGCCAATTGTCGGGCGGAATCGGTCCCCGGGCTGTGTTGCGACGTGCCCGGCGCCCGGCGCTCCAGCACTCCCTCGGTTCCGGAGCCACATCCAGCCCCAAAAACGGCGACAAAAGCGACAGTGACAAATAGTGCTAACTTCATAGCCTACAATCTCCTACCCATCATCCTAGCAAAAAATATACCCATTACCCCTATGAATAACAAGCCGGGGAGACGGCCTGTTTCCAAACCGATGGCATCAGACCGCAATATTCTGTAGAATTGGGGTCATGGAATCCTCCCGGCCCACACCGCAGCGCATCGATTTTGCCATCGCTTGGGATTGGGAGTACGACCGGGAGTTTGTGCGCCTGCTCGAATCGTCGGCCCAAGCGCTCGGTTTACGCACCTATGCGATTTCTCATCACAACTGCGAAGAGACCCTCCACGCCGTCCAGCAAGGGCGATTGCACTTTGAGGTCTTGCTTGACCGCACGGCGGAGACCGACGAACATTTTGCGCCCTTGATACGGACGCTGGCACGCCACGGCGCAAAGCATCTGAATCCCCCCGAAGCAGTCCGCCATGCGTCAGACAAAGCGAATATGCACCTCGAGTTCATAACAGCGGGGATTCAGGTACCGTACACCATAATCGTGTCGCCGTTCAACAAGAAGCGCGAGGTCGAACTGACACTCAGCGAACTTGCGCACCTCGGCCGGCCGTTTATAATCAAACCCGCGAATACCACCGGTGGCGGCGTTGGCGTCATTTTGGGTGCGGAAACGCTCAAGGATGTCATCGAATCCCGACAGCACCATAAAAACGACAAATATCTGCTGCAGGAAGAGATCCTCCCGTCGGTGCTGGATGGCCGGAAAGGATGGTTTCGCGTGTTCGGTGTATGCGGAATGATCATTCCGTGCTGGTGGGATCCCGGCACTCATATCTATGCCGAAGTCTCCTCATCAGATCAACGCCGATGGGGACTTGTTGAGTTAACAAGCGTTACCCGCATTGTTGCGTCGGTGTGCCGGCTGGATTTCTTTTCCACGGAAATTGCCATTACCGATGCACGCAAGTTCGTGGCTGTAGATTACGTGAATGAGGTCTGCGATATGCGTTTGAAGTCATTCCATATCGATGGCGTTCCTGACAGGATCGTTGCGGCAGTCGCGCGCAAGCTGGCCCGCCGCGCACAACAGCTAAGTCGTGGCGCTGCTTGACATTGCACCCCCCTTTTGATACATTAGCGCACCGCTGACTATCTCATCCCTTTAAAGGAGGAAGTCTTATGAGCAGCAATGCACTCCGTTTTCGCGCCATGGTCGGACTCGTCCCCGTCCTCGTCATCCTGGTTGCATTGACCGTGGCCGGATGCGGGTCTTCTGAGGAATCCATGGAAGAGTGGATCGACCAGCCCACAGCGACACCGATATCGATGCTGGAATATCGGATCGACAGCCTCAAGAATGAGAACAACCGGAACCGGGATCAACTCGAAGCCGTTGCTGCAGAAAATCGCCAGCTGACTGCGCGGAATGCAGAGCTGGAAACCAAATTGAATGAGGCACTTGCGGCGCCAAGAGTCGCGACCCCTACTCCTGCGCCTGCATCCACATACGAGAGTCCGGCATCCGCGTACGATGCCGCTCTGGCGAAGTTTAATGCACGGGATTTCCAGGGTGCCATCGCGGACATGGAAGCTCTCCTCAACGGCAATGTAGAACAGAAATATGCCGACAACTGCCAGTACTGGATTGGCGAATCGTACTACGGCTTGAAGGACTACCAGGCTGCACTTAAGCAATTCAATCTCGTGCTTGGCCTCGCACGGTCGGAAAAAAAGGCCGATGCCACCTTGATGGCCGGTAACTGTGAAGCCCTGCTTGGGAACAAGACTGCGGCGAGAGAAGCATACGAGAAAGTCGTATCGGATTTCCCCACCAGTCCGCTGGTCGACAAGGCCAAGGACAAGCTTGCGCGAATGAAGTAAGCTTCGACACCTTCCATATCCACACGAAAGCCCCGCCGCCGATCGCCGGCAGCGGGGCTTTCTGTTTCCTGCGCTTCTAGCGCCTCCCTGCCAGGTACTCCTGCACGCACCGGACGTCTTCCTCGCTGCCAATGAACAACGGACAGCGCTGATGCAGTGATTCGGGCACCACTTCCAGAACTCTCCCGGATCCGTCGCTGGCGGTTCCCCCTGCCTGCTCGACAAGAAATGCAAGAGGATTGTTCTCGTACATCAGCCGGAGCTTCCCCTGTGCATTCTTGGTGTCTCCGGGATAGAAGTAGATCCCGCCGTACAGCAGCGTTCTGTGCACGTCAGCCACCAGCGACCCGACATACCGTGCGGAATATGGACGATCCGTCGCGGCGTCTTCCTGCTTGAGATAGTGAAGATACCGTTGCATACCCGGTGTCCAGCGGGAGAAGTTGCCCTCGTTTGTGCTATAAATGGCTCCCTTCTTCGGAATCCTGATATTCTCGTGGGAAAGGAGAAATTCTCCTACGCTCGGATCAAGAGTGAAGCCATGCACTCCGTGACCTGTGGTGTACACGAACATCATGCTCGAACCGAACAGAGCATAGCCTGCTGCCACCTGCCGGTGTCCCGGCTGCAGGACGTCCTGAATGGTTCCCGGCCCGGATGCCGTCACGCGATGGTACACGGAGAAGATAGACCCGATGGTGATGTTGGCATCGATGTTCCCCGATCCATCCAGCGGATCGTACAGGAGTACGTACTTTCCATTAGGATAGTTCGCCGGGATATGCAGCAGGTCCTCGTTCTCCTCGGAGGCCATCACACAAAGATGACCCAGGTGATCCATGCACCTATAGATCGTCTGATCGGCGAATTCATCCAGCTTCTTGACGATATCGCCGCTGATGTTCATGCGATCGGTTTTGCCCAGAATATTCACGAGTCCCGCTTTAGTGACTTCGCGCCACACGAGCTTGGTGGCGAGGAGAAGGCCGGTCAGGAGGCCGGACAACTCGCCGGTCGCTCCGGGGTGACTGCGTTCACCCTCGTGGATATGGCGTTCCAGGGTCATGAACTTCTGGGGGAAGGGGGTTTGCGAGATCACTTTCGGAGTCCTCCATGCGCCAGTGTCTGGATGTGGTGTGCGACTCAGCGGGGCCGCACCAGTTCCTGGTCTTTGTACTGGAGCTGGTACAGGCGGTAGTAGAGGCCGCCGAGGGCTAGGAGCTCCTGATGTGTTCCGACTTCCCGGAGCTCGCCTTTGTGCATGACGATGATTTTGTCGGCCGATTGAATGGTGGAAAGACGGTGCGCGATCACGATTGATGTCCGCCCCTGGAGCAGCTTCCGAATTGCCTGTTGGATCAGGATTTCTGTCTCCGTGTCGACGCTGGAGGTGGCTTCGTCCAGAACCAGGATGCGGGGATGCACAGCGAGAGCGCGCGCGAACGAGATCAGCTGTTTCTGGCCGACCGACAGCGTTGCGCCGCGTTCCTTCACTTCACCGTTGTAGGTGCCGGGGAGCTGTTCAATGAACCGATGAGCACCCACCACCCGAGCGGAGGCGCGGATGCGATCTTCGGGGATGGCGTCGTTCCCCAGACCGATGTTCGTGGCGACATCGCCCGAGAAGAGAAACACATCCTGCAGCACCACCGCCATATGGCGCCGCAAATCCGCTTGCTTCACCGACCGGATATCCACCCCATCCACGAGGATTTCCCCCTTCTGGATGTCATAGAAGCGCGCGAGGAGACTAATGATCGAGGTCTTGCCGGCGCCGGTGTGGCCGACAATAGCCACCGTTTCTCCTGCCCGGATGGAAAACGACAGATCACGGAGCACCCATTCGGGTTCCCCACCGGCCTGTGCCAGCTTGTACGAGAACCAGACGTTCTTGAACGTGATATCTCCGCGTACCGAGGGCAGTGCCACCGCGTCGGCCCTGTCCAGGATCATCGTCCGGTCATCCAGCAACCGGAAGACGCGTTCCGAGCTGGCCATGGCCGTCTGCATAATGTTGTACTTCTCCGAAAGGTCGCGAATGGGCCGCCAGAACATCTCGTTGAACTGCAGAAACGCGATGACCGTTCCGACGGTCATCGTGCCGTCCAGAGCATTCGCGCCGGCATACCAGATGATCAGCCCCACGGCAATAGCGCCGATGAGGTCGACACCGGGATAGAAGAGCGCATAGTAGAAGATGGATTTGATGTTGGCGTCGCGGTGATCCGCGTTGATTGCACGAAATTGCGCATAGGCCTTCGGCTCGCGGTTGAAAACCTGGTCCACCATCATACCGGTGATGTGCTCCTGCATGAACGCATTGATGCGCGCAATAAAGATCCGCACTTCCCGGTACGCCTCACGGGCCTTCCTTCTGAAGAGGAATGTGCCGTAGAACAGCAGGGGGAGGACGCTCAGCGAAACCAGCGCAAGCTCCCAGTTCATGGCGAACATGAAGTATAGTATGCCGATGATCGTGAAGATGTCACTGAACACCATCACGACTCCTGACGAAAACATTTCGTTCAGCACTTCAATATCATTGGTGACTCGCGTGATGAGCCTTCCGATGGGATTCCGGTCGAAGAATCGCAACCCCAGCCGCTGGAGGTGCTCGAAGACTTCCATCCTCAGGTCGAAAATCGTCCGCTGGCCGATCCACTGCGTCAGATACCCGTTCGCATACTGAATCACCCCCCGCCCCAACATAACGGCAGCAAAGAGCAGTATAGTCCGGAGTAGGCCCTGCGCATCTTTCTGGGCGATATTCTCATCCACCGCGATCTTGACGAAATACGGACGGATTGCTTCCATCGCCGAAACCAGAATGCTGAGGACGATGCCGGCAACGACATACCAGGCGTACGGTTTGAGATACCGCAGCAGGCGTCGCATCAGGACGCCGTCATATGCTTTCCCCAGGGACTCTTCTTCGTGCATTAGAGGTGTGCGATCTCTTCTTCCAACAGTTGTTTCCGGTGCAATTCCGCGTAGATGCCGCCGAGCGCAACGAGTTCCTCGTGAGTTCCGCTTTCGGCAATCCGCCCATTCATCAGCACAACGATCCTGTCTGCATCCTTGACTGTTGAGATACGATGACTGATGATGATGCTGGTGCGGCCCCGCATGACCCCCCGCAGGCGCTTCAGGATTTCTTCTTCCGTGACGGTGTCAACGGAGGACAGGGCATCGTCGAGAATCAGGATCTTCGGTTCAAGCACCACCGCGCGCGCGATGCCGGCCCGTTGTTTCTGACCGCCTGAGAGCGTGATCCCGCGCTCCCCGAGCATTGTCTTGAATCCTTTCGGAGATTCCGCCACATCCTTCGCCAGCTGGGCCGTGTCCGCTGCCCGGAGAATGGCTTCGTCCGTAACAGCGTCGGAGCCGTATCCTATATTGTCGGCAATCGTCTCCGAGAAGAGAAACGTCTCCTGCGGAACATATCCAATGCTCCCGCGCAACACGGTCAGCGGAATAGTGCGAGTGTCCACGCCGTCGATCAACACGCTCCCCTGGGTGGGCTCGAACAGCCGGGGAATGAGGTTCACCAGCGTGCTTTTGCCGGAACCGGTGTAGCCCACCACCGCCAGCGTCGTGCCTGCGGGAATGGTGAGTGACACATCGTCCAGGACATCCGGACCTGACGGACTATAGCGGAACGACACATTGCGGAATTCGATGGCACCCTGCAACGATGTGATGGCGCGGTTTGTGGCGCCGGTATCGCTCACTGCGGGAGGCGTATCAAGGATTTTCACCAGACGTGCCATCGAAGCGGCGCCCTGCTGCAAAATGTTGATCACCCAGCCGAATGCAATCATCGGCCAGATGAGCATCATCAGATACACAAAAAACGCGGTGAGCGATCCGATGGTCATCTTTCCTTCCATCACGCGGAGGCCGCCGAAGTACAGGGTGAGGACCAGCGAAAAACCAACCAGGATGAACATCAGCGGCCACATCACAGATTGGATGCGGGCGAGAACGAGGTTTTTCTTCAGATAGTCCCACGACAACCTTTGGAACATCTTCGTCTCGTATTCCTCGCGGACGTAGGCTTTGATGACACGGATGCCGGAAAGGCTTTCCTGGGCACGCGTTGTCAGCTCCGCATACGTCTCCTGCCTCTCCTTGAATTTCTTGTTCACCCATTTCCCCAGAAGGTACACACCCACCGAAACAAACGGGAACGGCACCAGTGCCAGGAGTGTCAGTTGCCAGTCTTTGAACAGCATGATAGTGAGTACCATGACGAGAGTCATGAAGGTATCGGTCGGGTACATGATGCCCGGTCCCAGCACATTGCGCACGGCGCTGATGTCATTGGTGGCGTGCGCCATCAGGTCCCCGGTGGGCGTGTTCTGGAAGAACGCCAGATGCAGCTTCTGAATGTGGGTAAGGAAATCGTTTCGGAGGTCGAACTCAATATGACGGGACACGACAATGATGGTCTGCCGGGTCAGGAAGGTGAAGGATCCGGCAACAAGTGAGAATGCCACGACGAGGCCGGCGTAGAGCAGCAGTTGTCCGGAAGTGATCCGCTGCGCCTCGATGCCTGCCTTCAGTTCGTCAATCGCGTACCCCACAACGAGAGGCTGCACGACGCCGAAGATGTTGCTCATCACCACGGTTGCAAGACCCCAGAACAGAAGTCTCTTGTACCGTGCGAGATACGGACGGAGTCTGAGAAGCGACTTCATTCGTCACCCGATGATTTCGAAACCGGTGTACTTGTGCAATGCACGCGGTACAATAACTTTCCCTTCCGGTGTCTGATAGTGTTCCAGCAGTGCCGCAACGATGCGCGGCAACGCAAGCGCCGATCCGTTGAGCGTGTGGACGAACTCCGGTTTGCCTCCCGCCCCCGGGCGGTAGCGGAGATTCAGGCGGCGGGCCTGGAACGCTTCGAAGTTGCTGATGGATGACACTTCAAGCCACTTCCCCTGGCCGATGGACCAAACCTCCAGATCATACTTCTTCGTCTGTGTGAATCCCAAATCGCCGCTACACATTAACAACACATGGTAATGCAGTTCTAGTTTCCTGAGCAGCTGCTCCGCACACACCCGCATCTCCTCCAGCTCGTCATACGAATGCTGGGGATGCACCAGTTTGACCAGTTCCACCTTGTCAAACTGATGGACCCTGTTCAATCCGCGCACATCCTTTCCATACGAGCCGGCTTCCCGTCGGAAACAGGGCGTATACGCACACAGTTTCACCGGCAGCCGGGCTTCCGGCAACATCTCATCGCGATAGAAATTCGTCACGGGGACTTCGGCCGTCGGGACCAGATAGAGCTCATCGCCCGGAACTGCGTACATCTGCCCTTCCTTGTCGGGGAGCTGACCCGTCCCTGTGGCGCTTGCCGCATTGACCATGAGAGGGGGAAGAAGTTCGGTGTATCCGTGCGCCGCCGCCTCATCAAGGAAAAAATTGATCAGTGCCCGTTCCAGCCTCGCGCCCTTTCCCACGAACACAGGGAACCCTGCTCCGGTGATCTTGGTGCCACGGGCGAAGTCCACAATTCCCAGCGACTCCAAAAGGTCCCAGTGGGGCCGGTGTGCAAAGTCGATCACGGGAGGGGCTCCCCACACGGCGATTACTTTGTTGTCCGCGGGCGTTCGGCCATCGGGAACCGATTCGTGCGGGATATTCGGAATCTGCAGCATCGTTGCGTGCAGCCGGTCTTCGACGGTGCGCAGCTCGGTATCGAGATTTTTGATTTCATCCGCAACGGAGCGCATCTCGGCTATCACGGCACCGGCATCTTCTTTTCGTGCCTTCATAGCCGCGACCTGTTGCGACACGGTGTTTCTTTTGCTCTTGAGCGCCTCCGCGTGCTGTAAAAGCTGCCGCCGCTGTTCGTCAAGAGCAAGCGCCTCGTCGACTTTCGCCGGGTGCTCGCCCTTGCGGATGATGCCTGCGCGAATAAGGTCCGGGTGTTCCCGGAGAAGTCTGATATCGAGCATGTGATCTTCTCTGGTGGCTGGTGCAGGAACGGCGCATACCCCGGGTGGTCCGGAGCACGCCGGCCGCTCAACGCTCGTAACGCAACTGACTCTTCAGTACTTCCAGCCCGTGATCGACGGGGGACGGTTTGAACCCGAGCTCCACTTCCGCTTTGAGCGTGATCAGTCCGGATTTCAGCGGACGGGCGGCCGGTTGTTTCAACGACGCGGTTTTGATGGGAAGGACCAGTGACTCATCAAGGCCGAACACCCGTGCCACCCGCACTGCGAACTCGTACCGGCTGAGTATATCGCGACCGGCGATGTGGTAGAGCCCCGTTTTCTCCAGCTCGACGGCGCGGAGCAGCCCGTATGCAAGGTCATCGACCAACGTAGGATTGCCGGTTTGGTCGTCAACGATGCGCACCGTCTGACGCGCCTGCAGACTCTGTATCAGCCAGAGTGCAAAGTTGGCTTTCACGCCGGGGGCCTGGCCGTATAGAACCATGCTCCTGGCCACAATGTACGGAATGCCCGCGCTCCGCACCACGTTCTCGCTCGCCAGCTTTGATTTGCCGTAATAGTTCAACGGTTCCGGCCGGTCGTCTTCCGCATACGGGCCGGTTTTACCGTCGAACACGTAGTCACTGGACAGATGTACCATGCGCGCGCTTTGCTTCTTCGCCGCCTCCGCCAGGTACTCGACACCGCTGACGTTGATCTTCCAGGCCAGCTCGCGCTCCGTTTCGCACGCATCGACATTCGTCATCGCTGCACAGTTGATGATCACATCCGGACGTATGTCCGCAACCCGGGCGCGCACCTCTTTGTGAGATGTAATATCCATCTGCACGTACGGGGCGGATTCGAGTTCCCGGACCGGCACGTGTTCAACCGATGCGAGTGTGATGTGATACGATGTGCCGCGAATAAGCTGCTCGGCCATCTTCTGGCCGAGCAGTCCGTTGCTTCCTACAACAAGTATGCGTTCCACGGTCGTGTTCATGCGTGACGCACTGCGCTATGTCTGTAACACATCCCTCATGGTGTAGAACCCCTTCTTCCCTTTTAACCATTCCGCAGCCACAAGCGCTCCGGCCGCGAGTCCGCGCCGGTTCTTCATCGTGTGCACCAGTTCAATCGTGTCGCTGTCGGAGTCAAACATGACGGTATGACGTGCCATCACATTTCCGACCCGGGACGCACTGATCTGTAGCTGGTGTGGCTTTATCGGTTCGTGCCCGAGTCCGTTGACAATTTCTGATTTGCGTTTCAAATTCTGGAGTATGACCCCGGCGATCGACAGTGCCGTCCCGCTCGGGCTGTCAACCTTGGTACGCTGGTGCATTTCCTGTATCGCCGCGTCATAGTCGGCGTACCGATCCATCAGGTGCGATGCATCCATAACGATCTGGGAGAAGATATTCACCCCCAGCGCGAAATTCGGTGCATAGAGGAACCCGGTCTTCTTTTGCTTCACCAGCTTCCTCACCTCGTCAAGCCGGTCGTACCAGCCCGTCGTACCGACCACGATATTCTTCCCGGATTCAATCACCGCTCTGATGTTGTCCATGACGGTGGCGGGGGTGGAAAACTCGATGCACACGTCAACCCCCTTCAAAGACTCCCTTGTCAGACCGGCACCGCCCCTGTTGTTGTCTTCATCAAAGACCGCACTGACGTTGATCCGGAGGGCGGCGGCTGCAGCCTCCACTTCCTTCCCCATCTTGCCGTGACCGATGAGCGCAATATTCATGGGGCATCTCCTTTACACATGACGAAAACTAGAGCAGGCAGTACAAAATCAGAAGCGTTTGTTTTCAGCGACGTACCGGACTGCCTCGGTGGCGGAAGCAACCAGATCACGGGACTTACGGTATGAGAGCCAGAAAGCCGCGCCAAAGACGTCGCCGTGTCCGATCGCCAGCCGGGATTCGCCACCGGCCGGCACGGGGATGTCTTCGCGCACCACGCTCTTGTGCTGGCTGGTATACACTGTGACGCCACGCGCACCGCGGGTCACCAGGACAGCTTTGACCCCCAGCGTCATCATGTGGCCGACCGTTGCCAGTTCCGGCAGGCCCTCCAGGGTCAGACTGGCGATTTCTTCTTCGTTGCACTGTACCGTATCCATCATGAATGCCCACCGGCGCCATTCCACGAGTGGCCTGCGAACGCGTTCCTGGCGGTCATTGACGGCAGTGGTGAGATTATGGTAGTCAAGATGCATCGGAATACCATCGTTCCGCACGGCCATCCGGATTTCATCGAGCGTCTCAAGTGCAATGTCAGCACCGGACACCATATTGATCAGGATTCCATCGACATCGAGGTGTGGCTTGATGCGCTGGAACGGAATCGGCGGAGCAAGCTCCCGGGCACATTCGACGACATCCTGTGCATTCCTGAAATAGTAATGCACACGGTGGATCGGTACATTCTGACGGAACAATCCGCCGGTTTCGACGCACGGCAGGGCTTCGAAGCGCGTGACAATCTGGGCATATTCCTTCGTCCCCACACCGGCCACGGGAATGATCCGATCGGCCTTGTTGCAGAGTGACGAGAGCACCGCCACCGAGCGGAAGAGCCCCCCGGGCTCCTCCAGTTCGTTGCCTTCGATCGGATGGAGGACATCAAGGGAGAGATGACCCAACACCAGGAGTCTCATGGTTCAGAATTTCGCACCGTGAGACCGGAAATCTCGGAGCTTTGCGGTCAGGTCGGCATCGTGGAGGGCAAGTATTTCTGCGGCGAGCACAGCTGCATTCTTCGCGCCCGCCGATCCCACGGCAACCGTGGCAACAGGAATGCCCGCCGGCATTTGAACGATGGAGTAAAGCGCGTCCACACCGTGGAGCTCGGAACCTGCCAGCGGTACGCCGATCACCGGCAAGGTCGTCAACGCGGCGACAAATCCGGGAAGGTGCGCGGCCATGCCCGCAGCTGCTATGAACAGCGCAAATCCCGCCGTTTCCGCTTCCTTCACGAACGCCGCGGCCGCATCGGGATTGCGGTGGGCGGATAGCACCTTGAGTTCGTACGGTATTCCGAACCGCGTGAGGTACTCCGTGCACCCCCGCATTACGTCTTCGTCAGATTTGCTGCCGATGAGGATTGCGACCTTTTTCATGGTCAAACACGAGCTGTGTAGGGATAATGGCGAGCCTCACACATGCGCCAGAGCGCCTGGCAGGAAAACCTGTTCTGATAAAGGGCGCGGCCGACGACGACGGAATCCACCCCCAACGGCTCCAGTTCCTGGATTCGCAAGAGATCCTCAAGGCCGCCAACCCCTCCGGCGGACGTCACCCGCATACCTGTTTTCTCCGCAAGCTCCCGGAGCATTTCGAGATTGACGCCGCCGAGCGTGCCATCGAGGTGTATATCCGTGTACACGAGACGCCGGAACCCCAGAGCCTTAGCGTTGAGCGCGACCGTCAGGGCCGGCAGCCCGGACGATTCCGCCCAGCCGCGCACTGCCGCGATACCATCCATTGCATCAATATTGAGAATCACCTTGCTGGGACCGAAGGTATCGAGCACGCGCTTGGTTTCGTCCGGATTCTCGATCATCATAGTGGCCAGTCGCACCCTGTATGCCCCCTGGTCAAAGGCGATGCGGACGTCATCAAACGTCCGGAACCCTCCTCCGATGGACAACGGAATATCCACGCTTGCGGCCATCCGACGGATGGTGTCCGTGTTGACCGGCCGACCGGTCAGCGCACCATCAATATCAGTAATGTGCAGCGTCTTGGCGTTTTCCAGCCTGCACAGACGTGCCATTTCGACGGCGTCATCAGAGTAGGCAAAGCCCTCGACACCTTGCACCATCTGAACAACGCGACCACCTTTGATGTCAATTGCGGGGAGAACGAGAAGCATAAGGTCAAATTGCGGAATATTCCCCTGAGATTCAAGTGACCACCTTTTCCCTGTACTGTCCTCACTTGATGGGGTGACGACGGGACGCGCAGAATTGCCCTGGCGAGAATGACGATGGCAACTCTCGCGAAGGAACCGTACAGCAGAGTTGCACAACACCGGCTGGTTGTGGGCGACAAGTCATCCATGGCCTTCTTCGAGCAGGGCACGCACCCATGTTGAGAAAGCCAAGGGACATGTCCACGTGGCACGCTTCTCTCTATACTAGAGTGATGCCTTTAAGAAGGTTTCTGTACTTGCGAATTACTCTGAACACTCGATTGCCATGGAAGCCGCCATTCGTTATCCTCCAATGGCGAGTTGCACAAAGTCAACTTGCATCCATCAATTCACGGAGCGTGTCATGCTCTGGACAATTTTCGTGGTACTTCTGCTCCTATGGGCTCTGGGCCTGGTCAGCGGATACACCATCGGCGGGTTCATTCATGTGCTTTTGCCGCTCGCGGTCGTCGTCGTGGTTGTGCGAGTTATTCAAGGCAGGCCGCCGGGGAGAGAGTTAGCCGGATTACGAGCGAGCGCTCCGCGTTGCCAGCCTTGACCAGAAGACACTTGCGGAGAACAAGTAAGTTATTTGCTCTAGTCCAGAATTGCTCCTTCGGCTCTATTCCCTTTGGCATATGGGAGAGCGTTTGTTCTATGGACGACCAAACGGACCGAAGACTGAAACGGACACGGAAGCCCCTGCACAAAGGTACAACTGAGTGAGCTTAATAAAGACAATTGTTGCTGACGATAACAAAGCCTTCAGAACACGCTTTGTCGAATATTTGCAGTCGCACAATGAAATCTGTCTCGTCGGAGAAGCAAACAACGGCCTCGAGGCGGTTGCTCTTTGCCGGTCGCTCGAGCCTGACCTGGTCTTAATGGATGTCAGTATGCCGGTAATGGGTGGCGTAGAGGCCACGAAGCAGATCAAGCAACTGGGTATGAAGACCAAGATTGTCTTCGTGACCATCCATGAACAAGGAGCGTACAGCCTGTTGGCGCAGGACCTTCATGTGGATGGCTTTGTTTCAAAGAATTCCATCAGAGAAGATCTGCCTCAAGTTCTACGAAAGATCCGGACAGCACTGGACGGCCAGTCGGCCGGGCAGTGACAGCCACGCAGCTCGGATTCTTTCCCCCCCATCTTTTTGACGCAAACCGCGAAAGATGCACCAGGAGCGTAGGTGCATATTCCACGTCGATTTACAAGCGCCGAACGCTGGAAGAATTGACGAATGATGAACTCAACACTGTGCCAAGGCGGCGCAACGGCGGTTTGAAACTCCGGATGCGGTTTTCTTGTTGTTGCCTACGGTGATATTCGCCTTCATTAGGGGCCGACCGGCGCTCTCTCTTGGTGCAGTATCTTCCTCATAAGGATGTGGAAGGCAACGTGATGGGATGGTTCGCTTCGATCATGGGTCTCGCAGGTCGAATGCACGCCGGCGCGGCATTGCGTGAAAGCGAGGAGCGTTCCCACTTGGCGCAGTCAATGCTTGCCGCGATCGTTGAATCGTCATCAGACGCTATTGTCAGCATGGACCTTAACGGCATCATCATGAGTTGGAACGCCGGTGCTGAACAAATTCTCGGCTACAAAGAGGAGGAGATTGTCGGACGATCCGTCTTCGATCTCGTCCCGCCGAATATTCACATTGAGGAAGTTCAAATTCTTGAACGATTACGGCATGGCGAACGTGTCGAGCCCTTTGACACTATCCGGATCAGGAAAGGTGGAGAGCAAGTCCATGTCTCGTTGTCCATATCACCGGTAAGAGACTCATTAGGAAACATCGTTGGTTCGTCAAAAATCGCCCGCGACATCACCGAACGACAACGTGTCCAGGATGCACTCCGCGAAAGTGAAGGCCGCTTCCGTCACTTGATTCTATCGCTGCCCGTGGCGCTCTATACCACGGATACGGAGGGCAGGATTACCCTTTTCAATGAGCCTGCAGCCCAACTGTGGGGTCGTCGGCCCGAGATTGGAGAGACGTTGCGGAGCGGTTCGTGGCGAATCTACCGGCCCGATGGAACCCCTTTGGACTACGATGACTCTCCCATGGCTGTTTCGCTGCGCCAGAACCGTCCCATCCGTGGCGAGGAGATCATCCTTGAACGTCCGGATGGGACCAGGACCTGTGTCCTTCCTCACCTCGAGCCCATGCGTGATGCTGCCGGCCAACCCACAGGAGCTGTCAACATGCTCGTAGATATTACGGATCGGAGACGAGCAGAGGAGGTGTTGCAGGAGTCTCATGACGAGTTGGAGGTACGCGTGAGGAATCGTACCATGGACTTGCTTAAGGCGAACGAGGAATTACAGGAACGCGACCTTCAGCTTTCCACGGCCCAACAGATTGCCCACTTTGGAAGCTGGGCGTGGGATTTGCGGACGTCCGTGGTGACATGGTCCGAGCAGCTGTACCAGATCTACGGTGTGCCCAACGGTGCATTCGATCAGACGCTTGCATCCTTCCTTGAGCATGTGCATCCGGGCGACCGCGACACGACAACGACCAATCTTCAGACAGCGATCAGGACTCACCAACCGTTCGATTTTGAGGAGCGCATCATTCGTCCGGATGGTACCATCCGCTTTTTGCACACCCAGGGGAAAGTCGTAACGGATGAACATGATGGGGTGACCGGACTCCTCGGTGTTTGCCTGGATGTAACAGATCGGAAACAGGCGGACAAACGATTTCGCGATCTTTTGGAATCCGCTCCGGACGCAGTGGTCATCGTGAATAACGAAGGCCGCATCATCATTGTAAATGCCCAGACTGAACGCTTGTTCGGTTACAGACGAACCGAATTGCTCGGACAACATCTCGAGATTCTGTTGCCTGAGCGTTTCCATCACAAGCACGAGGGCCACCGGGCCAACTATTTTCTCGCTCCGCATTCACGATCCATGGGGCAAGGTCTCGAACTGTTCGGTTTGAGAAAAGACAAATCGGAATTCCCCGTCGAGATCAGCCTCAGCCCCATCGAGACGGACGAGGGAATCCTGGTCACAAGCTCCATTCGCGATATTACCCAACAAAAACGAATGCAGGAAGAACTTCTTGCGTTCGAGCGAACGCGATTCTCCGAACTCCGGCGGTTTGCCCGTTCTGCGCAACATGCGCAGGAAGAAGAACGCCTGCGCATTGCACGGGAACTCCACGATGGCATCTGCCAGACACTCAGCGGCATGAAGCTCAAAGCGGAGAGCCTGGAGGAAGACGCGGCCATCATTGACAAAGCCTTTGCCTCGAAGCTCCAAAACTTCAATCGTCAGTATGAACTGGTGATTGATGAAGTGCGCCGCATGTCAACGAATCTCCGCCCGGCAGCGCTCGACGATTTCGGTTTTGGTGTGGCGGTAAGCCTTCTGGCCAATGATTTCAAGAAGACAAACAAAGTGTCGGTGAACCTGACAGTCGACGAGCCAATACTCCTCGACCCGCAGACGGAGATTGCACTCTTCAGAATCACTCAGGAATCTCTGACAAATATTGCGAAGCATGCAGACGCCACACACGTTAATATTACCCTTTCTCGAAGTGAATGGCTGATCATGTTGGAGATCAATGATGACGGAAAAGGATTCAACCCAGCTGAGGGCTCGATACGAAAGGATCCATATCACGGGTTCGGGCTAGTCGGCATGCGCGACAGAACAGATATGCTGGGCGGTACATTCAAGCTTGAATCCGCATGCGGTCAAGGCACGACGATCACCATTACCATTCCCAGAAATGAAAAAGAGGGAAGATGAAGAAGACCCGCATTCTCATTGTGGACGACCATGCCGTCGTGCGCGATGGCATTCGGTCAGTCTTACAGAGCTCCCCCGAATACTCAATTGTCGGAGAGGCCGACGATGGAGAACTCGCTGTAGAACTCGTGCCGGAACTGAAGCCTGACGTCATTATCATGGATATTTCGATGCCAAAAATGAATGGGATCGAAGCGGCAACCATTTTGAAAAAAGAACATCCCGATGTGAAGATCATCATACTGACCGTCCATGAGGATGAGGCATACGCCTATCAGATCCTGAGGGCGGGAGCATGCGGGTATGTGCTCAAGACCGCAGGCAAAAAAGAAATCCGCGATGCCATCGCATCGGCGATGTCGGGTGAGCGCTTCTTCAGTCCGGGTGTCTCGAAAATGATCATCGACGGTTTCATCAAACGCGCAAGCCAGGAACCACCATCTGTTCAGGCTGACACGGAAGTTGCGACGCAGCAATTGACGAAACGTGAAACGGAAATACTGCAATACATCGCTCAAGGATATACGAACAGGAAGATCGCCGAGACGCTGTTTCTGAGCATCCGAACCGTGAACTCCCATCGCACCAATCTCATGCAGAAGTTAGACATACACGATACCGCGAGGCTCGTGCGTTATGCGATGGAGGCAGGACTGGTGAAGCCGGGGGAATAATCGTACCAAGGCGATCGCAATTCCTTGTCTTGTCGTGTGATGTGTCCGGGAGGAGCGAAACGTCGACGACGGAGGTTGCCTACTGATGTGTCTCGGATCGATGGGTCCTGTGGCGCGGCCTCTGAGAAAGCTTGCTTTCAACTGTCCGCGTAACGACTCGAACGGCGTTTGCTCCCGGTTGAATGGTTGAACCGTATCTCATCGCGTACAAGCGAGTGAACTCAGCACCAAAAAGAACGATCTGTGAAGAATAGAATGTCCACAACATGATGATAACAAGCGAACTCGCTGCACCGAACGATGAGCCAACGGCACCATTTCCCAGATACAGCCCGATGAGGGATTTCCCGATGGAAAACAAGAGAGATGTTACTGCTGCACCTATCCACACATCCTTCCATTTCACACTCGCTGCCGGAACGAATTTAAACATCAATGCGAACATGACGGTGATGCCAACGAATGACAATATCAGGTCGAGAAGACTCACCAGTCCCGCGAGAAGAGCAAGGCGGTGACCCATATACTCGCTCACTGCTGTCAAGACGGCGCTGAGGATGAGAGAGACCAGCATGAGGAAGCCGATTCCCAGAATCATCGCGAACGAAAGCACTCGGGTCCGCAGGAATGCGCGAATTGTGCCAGTCGGCTTTTGCTGGACACGCCATACGGCATTCAGTGAATCACGCAGCTGTACGAACACTGCCGATGCACCGAGCAGAAGCATGACGACACCGAAGGCCGCGGCAAGAGCACTGGAGCCGGATGTGTATGCATTGGTGATCAGGCTTTGAGCAAAGTGTGCTCCTTCAGTTCCGATGAGCCCGCGGAGTTGAGAGACGAGATGTCCACTCGCGGCCTCTCGGCCGAATCCAACACTTGAAACAACGATAACCAGAATCAGCAGTGGAGATAACGAGAATACCGTAAAATACGCAAGGGCAGCGCCCCGCTGTCCGATGTTGTCGTCATTCCAGGCGACCGCGGAGTCCTTGAGGAGCAACCACATATTCTTCAGGCGATGTGTTCCCATGACAGCACAGACCTCCGGCGTTCTCTTATTTTCGATCAAACGCCTGGTTTGAGAGCGTTTCCATCTTTCCCCGAGAGTTACCTTCCGTCCCTCACCTCTCTCGTTATGGTGGGATAATTGGTTCTCCTCGCCAACACAGAGTAAGGAACGGTGAAATCCTTAACAATCAGCGGTTGACTGTAATTTGCCGATCGGCTTTGATACCGGACAATTCCTAGAAAGAGTACTCTAGAATGCCCCCCCGATAATTACAGTACCCACTGTATGGCATCCGGGTCCTTCGCACAAGATGTCTCACGCCTCTTCACAGCCACACCAAGCTGCCGCCTTCATCGTAAGCCCGTTTCCGGACGAAGGAATGGCATACAGCCAGCGGAGTAATTGTCCTTAGGGTACACAGCCGGTTCACTTGTTAATCCGAGCTGACCTTGGTGACCACGAGACGGCTACGTTCGTTGGAACTTCTTCTCCGCTAGATCCTCTAGCCGCAAATTAGGCTGATTCACCGATTGTCAAACAGTCTTCTGACATGTATCATTGTCTCACCAATGACGCCCGATCGAGCGTCAAGCTATCCACACACAAACTCAGTGAGGTCAGATATGGCAACGCAGAAGCGCAGGTCGGGATCGGGTCGCTATGGAAATGCCTCGCAGACGATGACATCGCCGAGGGCATCCAAAGGATCGGCGGCCGAAGAGTTTAAGAAGCTCTACGAAGAAGGGCTTCGAGACATCTACTGGGCTGAGAAGCATCTTCTCAAGGCAATACCAAAATTGGCGAAGGCAGCAGAATCGGAAGAGCTGACAACCGCGCTTCAGGATCACCTGACGCAGACGGAAGGTCAAGTCTCCCGGCTCGAAAAAGTCTTCGTGGCAAGCGGCCTCCCCGTTGCATCGAAGAAGTGTGAAGGCATGGAGGGTTTGACCAAAGAGGCCGACGAAGTCATTGAAGACCACGAGAGAGGGAGTGTGCGTGACGCGGGGCTGATCATGGCCGCTCAGAAGGTGGAACACTACGAAATCTCAGGGTATGGGTCGCTCCGTTCCAGTGCAGAGGTCCTGGGGTTTACGAAAGCGGCATCGATGCTCCAGGAAACTCTCGACGAAGAGAGTGAAGCAGACAAGCTTCTCTCTAAGTGTGCTGAAACGATCAACGAAGAAGCATTTGCGCATTCCGGAGATTCAGAAGAGGAGAACTGACTCCACCCCCCCAAAAAAGGCCCATCTCCACAACGCGAAAAGGATACGATCATGAGTGCATCGAAAATTGTATTGGGTACTCTCTGCGCGTTCGCCGCAGGAACAGCTTTCGGCATACTGTACGCTCCGGACAAGGGGTCTGCCACAAGAAAGAAGCTGCTGAAAGAAAATTCCCGGCGAATGGACTCCATCAAAAAAACCACCAGTGAACAAGTAGACGCCATCGAGGAGGCATACGAAGGCGCCAAGGCGGCGACTGCCGACCTGACGCACAACATAAAAGGCGCGGTGGACGCCCTGGCGGGCAGTGAAACGGAAAAGCGCGCGCGCAGGGCGTGATGTCCATCGCTCATCCTCGCAAGGAACAAAGCCGCCATTCAACTCAAGAGCGTCGAGTTGACAAGGTTGAATGATTTTTTTTTGACGCGTATGCCGCCGTGGATGTTGAATCGGGAGTCTTTCAGATGTATGCGGAGCTGGCTGCGGCAGAGGGGAGATTCACAGGGTACGTGAAGCCGCTCTTCAGAAACTTGCGCGTGCTGGATCTGGAGAGGGACGGAAAGAACCCGATGCAACTCCTCTGGGAGGCACTGGTGGCGGGAGTAACCGAGCTTCTCACGAATCATTCAGAGGATCAGCTCGGAACGAGAATCCCGCTGAGCGGAACTTTCGACGATCCGAAGGCGGACATTCTTTCCACAATCGGCGGAATACTCAAGAACGCATTCATTAAGGCGCTTCAACCGGGCCTTGAACACTCGATCACACTGAAGAAACTGGGATCCTCAAAACAATGAATGCAGTGCACACGGAAAGAAAAGGCGAGACGCCCGATTCCGGGTGGCTGGACCATCTGCGCAAGTATTCCCCGCTCTCTACACTCCTGCTGATGGGAATCTTCATTGTGCTCTTTGTGCATATGCTTGGTTTTGCCCGTGATGTCTTGATTCCCGTCGTTTTCGCGTTGTTCTCCTATATCGTCTTACGCCCCGTGACGGGGGCATTGGAGCGCATACACGTACCCAGGATGCTCGGCGCCGCTGTGACATTGGTCGTTGTCATTGGGGTGGTTGGCTTTGCCTCCCTGCAATTGATTGATCCGGCGCGGGAGTGGATATCTCAGGCACCGGAGCGCATAAGAACTATCGAGCGTAAGGTGAGAGTTCTCGTCCGGCCTATCGATCAGATCCGGAAGGCCGCCGACGATGTGGGCAATATCGCCGCAAGGGATGATCCGAAGAGTCCCGCTGTCAATATCAAGAATGGATCGTTCAGCGAGACATTGTTAGGTGGAACTCAGGCGATGATTAGTAACGGAGTCGTTATCGTTGTTCTTCTCTATTTCCTGCTTGGATCCGGAGATCACCTGTGGAGAGGGATTGCACGCCTCTGTTCAGCGAAGAAGGATAGCGGTTCCTTCCTCAAGATCGTCCGGAACATCGAGTCACGGCTCTCGGCTTATCTGCTCACTCTTACGATAATCAACGTATGTACAGGACTCGCTGTCGGCCTGGGAATGTTCTTCATCGGGATGCCAAACCCCGTCTTGTGGGGCGCGCTTGCCGGGCTGATCAACTTTGTGCCCTACCTCGGGGCTCTGGCAGGAGAGATCATAGTTGCGATGGTGGCATTGTTTTCTTTTGACAGTGTTGGCCACGCGCTCCTCGCCCCAGCCATCTACTTCCTGGTGACATTCGTGGAGGGGAACTTCATCACTCCGATGGTTCTGGGCAGGCAGTTCACAGTCAACCCCGTCATAATCATTCTGTCGCTGGTGTTCTGGGGTTGGATATGGGGCATTGTCGGACTGTTTCTTGCTGTCCCCATACTCGTGCTGGGAACGGTTCTGGGTGAGAACATCGCTCCGGGTTCGTCGATTCCTGAATTGACAGAAATCAAGCGCCGGGCGTCCGGGCGTCGAAATGGACAGCACACGACCGTGAAGAACGGGCTGGAATCAAGCACTTAGGAGATCGAATGCGACAGAACAGAAAAGCTGTCAAGCGCTTGACTCCGAAATCCAAAACCTGGCCACAGATGCTGTCGCGCAATCTGTCGCAGACTTTCAAAGATCTCGCAAATTGGACGGCTCGGGCAAGCGGTCATCCTGGCGCGTCCATTTGCAGCATCAAAACAGCATGCTAATCATCTCAAACAACCAACAAGGAGGGTAGCCATGCTTTGGACAATATTCGTCGTTCTGCTGATCCTCTGGGCGCTGGGACTCATTAGCGGGTATACGATGGGTGGGTTCATCCATCTTCTGCTTGTGTTTGCATTGGCTGCAGTGCTTATCCGGATCATTCAGGGCAGACGCCCCGTGTGAAGGTGGAGCCTCCTCTGGGACAACGTGAAACTGCCTGGTGATCAGGACTCTTCGTGTCATCTTCAAATCAAAGGTCGACGGATTCCGCCGGCATCCCCTTCGGCAGACG
>Ga0105095_10000233_pt1 | contig 25702 bp, 19 predicted proteins | sample PPLLak2March2015_2_FD_79180 | JGI IMG/M metagenome (GOLD analysis project Ga0105095, IMG submission 79180) | Freshwater sediment microbial communities from Prairie Pothole Lake near Jamestown, North Dakota, USA - PPLs Lake P8 Core (3) Depth... | ecosystem: Environmental > Aquatic > Freshwater >...
GTAGTACTGATAACCGAACGGCGCGTACATCGAGAGCCAGCCATATTGACTGGCCACCGACCACGGATCCACCCAGGGGCCTCCGCCGTACGGGCCGCTCCATCCGCCACCGCCCCCGGAATAGGTCGGGCGATCGATGACGAACTTCTCGGGGAAGGTGAGCGCGACCATCACGTCGACGACGCTCCCGGGCACACCGGCCTTCGTGAGCTCGACCAGTCGCTTGCTGCTCAACGGGAACTTGTTGCCCACTTCGATGAGCGCGGCCTGAAGCACTTCGGGGGCGGTCTTGCGGCTGGCCTCCTTCACCTCATCCATCGACCATCGCGCGAGGGGACCGGTGGCCGGCGCCGCTCTACGACCGCTGGCACGCAGTTGCTCGCGCGACAGCCCGTAGCGGCGGACCCGGACGCTGCGGCGGTCGTTGACCTCCACCATCTGCACGTCCACCCAGGTCGGGCCCGGCAGCATCATCGAGAGCCCCGAGATGTGGCGATCGGGCTGGCCGGTGCAGGCGATGGTGCCGCGCGTGAACAGCTGCCGGCCGCTGGTGGACCACTCCGCGCGGCGGGTGCTCCTGCAGCCCGCCTCCTCCGAGGTCCGAGCCCCGCCATCCGTGGCGATGACCTCGTCGAGCACCGTCTCGCCATTCAGCACGGTCTGCTGCGCGACGGCCTGAGGTTCCCCGGACGCGGTGATGCAGACCATCACATCGTCGGCGCGCTGGTTCTCGGGCGCCTGCCGCGCGGCCGCGGCGACGAGATCGGCGATGCCGTCGGTGGTGTTCTCCATCCGAAGCTGCCAGCACCCGAGGTACGGCGCCCACCGGGGATCGACCTGGGGCGTCTGCGCGGCGCCGAACGCCGGCGTCACGATGAAGCTGGCCGCGAGAACGAGGGCGCGCAATGCCATGGCTTTGTCTCCGCTAGAAGAGCACGTTGATGCCTGCCGACGCACGGAAGCCCGAGAGATCGAGGGGCGCGAAGCCGACGAAATCGCCGTCGAGCGTGCCCGATGCCCAGACGTAGCGGCCCTCGGCCGTGAAGAAGAGCCGCTTGTACATGCGGATGTCCGCGCCGCCGAAGACGTGTCCGGTGGGCGAGGTACCGTCGGCGCGAAACTGGTCGCTGAAGACGCCGAGGTCCTGGAAGTCGACGAAGTCGCCGTACTGGAGGAAGCGCCACCAGAGGAGGCCGCCTCCCGCGCCGACGTACGGGGCGACGCGCGAGGGAATCCAGGCGAACGAGCCGGCCCGTTGTCCTCGCGGGATGAGCATGAACCTCAGGCTCGCGGTCGCGAAGTTCTGGCTGAGCTCCGAGCTCTGCTCGATGGGCAGCAGGTTGTTGTCGACGAAGTCGCGGTACTCGGAGGCAATGGTCTTCCGCGTGAACTCGAAGCCGGCGACGATGTCGAGGCGGTCGGAGAGCGCGAAACCGAGATCGGCCGCGAAGGCCGGGCCACGGAAGTCGCCCTTCTGGATCGTGAGCTGGTCCTGGACGAAGTCGAAGAGGTCGCTGCCCTCGCCGGGCACCATCCAGCCGGCGCGCAGGCCAAGGGACACGCGGGGCCGCCCGAACAGGAAGTCGGCCGACGGCAGGTCCTGCGTCATGCTGACCGGAGGCGGCAGCGTCTGCGCTGAGACGGGGGCGGCGGTCCCCAGAAGCGCCGTGGCCACGAGAGCCAGGGCCCCCCAGGTGCCGTAGGGACGCACCATCATCGTTACTTCGATTATGCACCCGTTGCCCGTGACAATTCGCCGCATTGCGTCCGGACGCGGGTCGGTGCACACTTCAGCTCATGCATTTGAATGCCCTTCGTGTGCTCCTCACCGGCGGCTTCGTCGCCCTTGGGGCCAGCCTCGCGGCCCAGCCCCAGGCGCCCGGTCACACCGGCGCCGGGCCGCACAAGCCCGACCACATGCAGCACAGCTTCAGCGATGCGGAGAAGTACGCGAAGGAGTTCGACGACCCCTCGCGCGACGCCTGGCAGATGCCCGGCCGGGTGATTGAGACGCTCGGCCTGAGGGCCGGCCAGTCGGTGGCCGACATCGGCGCCGGCACCGGCTACTTCTCGACGCGGCTGGCCCGATCGACCGCCGCGCCCGCGGTGTTCTCGGTGGACATCGAGCCGAACATGGTGGCGCACCTCGAGATGCGCGCCGCCAAAGAGGGGCTGAAGAACATCACGCCCGTGCAGGCCACGCCCGACAGTCCAAACCTGCCGTCCCCGGTGGACACCATCCTCGTGGTGGACACGTTCCACCACATCCGGAACCGAGTGGAGTACTTCCGCAAGTTGAAGGCGTCCATCAAGCCCGGTGGCCAGCTGGCCATCGTCGACTTCCGCAAGGACGCGCCTTCGGGCCCGCCCGTCGAGTTCCGCTTCACGGCCGATCAGATTTCGACCGAGCTGGCCGAGGCTGGCTTCGTCCTGGCGGCCAGCCACGACTTCCTGCCGCGGCAGCTGTTCCTCATTTACAGGGTGAAGTAGGCCGAGGGTTCGTCCTAGTCGTCCGGGCCGTGGGACCCACTTCCCGCGCCTTGTGTCTGTTCCTCGTCCGACGAAGCCGCGTGGCGCTTGACGGCCGCGCTGGCGACGCTCGGTGAGGACGAATCCCCGAACCGCCCAGGCATTCCCACCGCGCAACTCGCGGCCCTCGAGCGCGCTGCGCCGGTCTACCGGCGCGTCTGGTGGCCTGCGCATGGCCGCGCCAGCCGCACGGGCGGACGAGCCTTGACGCGGCGCTGGAGCGAATCCTGGCGGCGATGCCGCCGCCGCGGCTGGGCCAATAGCGCCTTGGCGGTGCCCCGTGGCGAAACAATGCCCCGGTTCCGGCCGTCCAATCCCGGCATGGACAGGCTCTGGCAGGACCTGCGCATCGCCGCCCGCGGTCTCTGGAAGGACCGCGCCTTCACGATCACCACCGTGGCCACGCTGGCGTTGTGCCTGGCCGCCAACGTCGCCATCTTCGCGGTCGTGGACGGGGTGCTGCTGAAGCCGTTGCCCTTCGACGGGTCGGATCGCCTCGTCGCCATCCACAACCAGTATCCGGGCGCGGGTGTCGAGGTCGCCTCCAACGGTGTGCCCGATTACTACGATCGCCTCGAGGCCCTCACCGCCATCGACGGCCTGGCCAATTACCGGCAGACCGGCCTGACCATCGGCGGCGACCGGAGCGATGCCGAGCGCATGCAGGGGCTCATCGTCACACCCTCGTTCTTCGAGATCCTGGGCGTGGATGCGTATCGGGGCCGTCTCTTCAGCGAAGAAGAGAGCGAAGTGGGGCGCGACCAGAAGGTGGTGCTCACTTACGGCTTCTGGCAACGCGCCTTCGGTGGCGCGGACGACGCGGTCGGACAGTTGCTTCGCGTCAACGGCGTCCCGCTCACCATTGTCGGCGTGCTGCCGCCGGGCTTCCGGTTCGTCGACCCCGACATCCAGCTGGTGCGGCCCGTTGCGTTCACGGCGGAGGAGCGGTCCGACGACCAGCGGCACAGCAACAACTGGCAGCAGCTCGGGCGCCTGAAGGCGGGTGCAAGCGTGGCGCAGGTGCAAAGCCAGCTCGATGCCCTGAACGCCGCCAACGGCGAGCGGTTCCCGCACCTGCGCGAGATCCTGAAGAACGCGCGGTTCAGCACGCGGGCGGTGTCGTTCCAGGAGTTCCTCGTCGGCGACATCAGCCGGACGCTGTCGCTGCTGTGGGGCGGCGTCATCTTCGTGCTCATCATCGGTTGCGTGAACGTCGCGAACCTGGTGCTGGTCCGGTCCAGCGCGCGGATGCGCGAGCTGGCCACACGGCATGCCCTGGGGGCAGGGTTCGGGCGGCTGGCGCGCCAGAGCTTCACCGAGAGCACGCTGGTGGCCGCCATCGGTGGCGCAGCCGGCCTGGCGCTGGGCTGGTGGGCGCTGGCCTCCGCCCCGTTCTTCGGCCTCGACCAGTTGCCGCGCGGCCACGAGATTCGCATCGACGGCCGCGTGGTCGGCTTCACGCTGGCACTGGTGGGTGCCGTCGGCGCGGTGATGGCCGCCCTGCCCGTCGGCGCGCTGCGGCGCACGAACCTCGCGCAGGTCGTGCGCGAGGAGGGCCGGTCGGGTACGGCCAGTCGTGGGTCGCGGTGGATGCGGCGCGTGCTGGTCACCAGCCAGGTGGCGTTCGCGTTGATGCTGCTGATCGGGGCCGGCGTGATGGTGGCCAGCCTGCAGCGCGTTTTGGCCGTGGATCCAGGCTTCCGCGGCGAGCGGGTGTTGACCGGCCTGGTCAGCCCGCCGCAGTCGCGCTACGCCGGCGATGCGGAGCTCCGCACCGTGATGGCCCGCCTGCTCGAGCAGGTGAGGGCGCTGCCCGGCGTCGAACGGGCGGGCTTTTCGTCCACCATCCCGTTCAGCGGGAGCACGAGCGACAGCGTGATCATCGCCGAGGGGTACCAGATGGCACCCGGCGAGTCGCTGGTGTCGCCCTACAGCGTGTCGGTGACCGACGGCTACTTCGAGGCGATGGGGGCACGGCTGGTGGCGGGCCGCTGGTTCAACGAAGGCGACATCGAAGGGCGCCAGCGCGTGCTCGTCATCGACGAGCGGCTGGCGCGGAAGTTCTGGCCCGGCGGCGACGCGGTGGGCAAGCGCATGTTCCAGCCCTCGAGCCCAGACAACCTGTTCCAGCAACCGCCGGACGACGAGATGCTGCACATTGTCGGCGTGATCGCGGAGATGCGGATCGCGGGGATGGTGGACGGCGCGGGAACATCGCGGCCCGGCGCGTACTACTTCCCCTATCGCCAGCTTCCACGGCGGGGCATGGGGCTCGCGGTCCGGACCTCGGGCGATCCCATGGCCCTGGGCGATGCCGTGCGCCGCGCGGTGGCCCAGGTTGACGCGGAGCTCCCGCTCTACAACATCCGCACCATGAGCGAGCGCACCGAGGAGACCCTGGTGGACCGACGCACGCCGACGCTGCTGGCGGGCGGCTTTGCCGTGGTGGCGCTCTTCCTCGCGGCCATCGGCATCTACGGTGTGCTGGCGTACCAGGTGTCGCAGCGCCGGCGCGAGATCGGCATCCGCATGGCGCTTGGTGCCGGGGCGCCGAGCATCTTCGGGCTCGTGCTGACCGAAGGCGCGACCATTGTCGGCATCGGGACGGCGCTGGGCCTCGTGGGCGCGTTCTTCCTCCGTCGCGCGCTCGAGACGCAACTGTACGGCGTGAGCGCGATGGACCTCACGGTGCTGGTCGTGGTGGGCGGCGTCCTGCTGGCGGTGGCCCTGCTGGCGTGCGTCATCCCGGCACGTCGCGCGGCCAAGACCGATCCCGTCGTCGCGCTGGGGGAGTAAGCGGGGACGGGCGCGGGCGGGCTTGCCGCGCCGCAGTTCGCCACGGATGCGCGGGGCGAGCAAAGGCAGGCGATTAGGTCGCTTCGCGCGGCACGACGATCACGCGTCGCGGGGCGCCATGGCGTAACACGCGCACGGGTGTGGCCACTCCAATCGTCGCATCGGTCAGCTTCCGGACGAGATCGTCTACGCCGCCCACAGGGGTGCCGTTGAAGTCGATGAGCAGGTCGCCAGCCCGGAGCCCCGCCTCGTCTGCCGCGCTGCCTGGCGTGACCGCCGTGACGGCCAGCCCGCGCTCCCGCGGCAGTGAGTACTCGCGCACCAGCCGGCGCGGGATGTCGGCATCCTGACCTGCAACGCCCAGGTGGCTGCGCCGCACCCGGCCGTCCTTCAGCAGGCACGAGATGACCCATGTGGCGGTATTGATGGGCACCGCGAAGGCGATGCCCTGGCCCCCCAGGATGACCGCGGTGTTGACCCCAACCACTTCGCCACGGCTGGTGACGAGTGGGCCCCCCGAGTTGCCGGGGTTGAGCGCCGCATCGGTCTGGATGAGGTTTTCCATCAACCGTACGGTCCGCGCGCGAAGCGAGCGTCCGAGGGCGCTGACCACGCCCGTGGTGACCGTGTGCTGGAAGCCGAACGGGTTGCCGATGGCAATCACCACCTGGCCCGGGCGCAGCGACGCCGAGTCGCCCATCGGTGCGCTCGCCAGATCGGGCGCCGTCACGCGGAGGACGGCGAGATCGGTGTGCGGGTCGTCGCCGACGACATCCGCGCGAAGCCTGCGACCGTCGGTGAGTGACACCGCCACGTCGCCCCCGGCACCCACCACGTGGCTATTGGTGAGGATGAGGCCGTCGGGCGTGAAGACGAAGCCGGAGCCGGACCCGCCGGATGGCGCCCGCCGCGAGCGGCCCTCCCGGGTGGTATCGGCACGCACGTCCACCTTCACCACCGCCGGGCCGACCCGGGCCACCGCGTCGACCACCGCGCGCGAGTACGCGTCCAGGAGTTCAGGGTCGCTCAGCATGGTCAGGATGCTCCCCAGATGGTGCGAAGTCCCTAAATCTCGATCATCCCGAGCCGTAAGCCCTTCTGCACGGCCTCGGTCCGGGTGGACGCGCCGAGCTTGCCGAAGATCGCGCCCAGGTGGAACTTCACCGTGTGCTCGCTCACGCCCAGGCGCCCGGCTATCTCGCGGTTGTGGAGGCCATCGGCCAGCAGCGTCAACACCTCGTGCTCGCGTGGGGTGAGGCCTTCCACGGGCGGTTCGACCGCGCGGCCCGCGGCGGGTGACGCGCCGGCCTGCAGCCTGGCCCAGTGCTCCGGGCTCAGCACCACGACATCGGCGCGTGCTGGATCGCTCACCACGACCCAGCGCGCATCGCCACCGATGCGCGCGGCCAGAGCGGCGCGCTCGGCGGCACTGCCACCCGAGACGAAGACGCGAATGGGATCGGCCACGACGATCCCAGCTTATCCGCGGCCGCTCATCGGCGGCGTTCGCCCACCGTCACCAGGACCTGCTGCGCCGCCGCGCCGCGGAGCAGCGACAGGGTGACCGCCTTGCCGACGCGATCGCCGCGAAGCCGCATCACCAACTGCTCGGGCTCCTGCACGATCTCGCCCTCGAACCCGACGATGATGTCGCCGACCAGGAGACCGGCGGCATCGGCCGGGCCGCCCTCAACGAGACCGGTGATCAGCACCCCGGAGTCCTGGCCCACCGCTCCGCGCTGCCGCGGGGGAAGGTTCACCGGCGCCGAGCTGATGCCGATGAAGCCCTGCTGCGCGCCGCCCTGGGCGGCGACTTCGGACGCGGCTGCGGTGGCCAGGGCCATCGGGATGACGACCGTGGTCTCGCGGATCGCGGCCGAGGTGATGACGCCCAGGACGCGCCCGTCACCATCCACCAGCGCACCGCCGGTGAGCGCGCCGTGCGGCATGGACGCCGTGCGGATGACGCGCGCAATCTCCGAGGTGCGACCCGTGCGCAGCGGGCCGCCCACCACGGCTACCGATGTCAGGCTGGCGAAGACGCCGCCGCTCCACGTGCGGCCCACGGACACCGCCAGGTGGCCCACGCGGGGCTCTTCCGCAGGCCGTGCCGGCGGCACGCCGAGGCCCGGCGCACGCACCACGGCCAGCCCCGTCGTCGGGCTGCGGCCAAGCACCGTGCCCTCGACGGTGTGCCCGTCACCCCGTCGTGCCACCACGGCATCGTCGTCGATGTGGCGTGCAGGGGTGAGGATGAGGTCTTCGGCGAAGACGAGGCCAGCCACCGGCCGGCGTCGGGCGTTGACCTGGACGACGGAGGCCGCCGCCTGCTCGGCCGCGTGCGCGACCTGGGACGAAAGGGTGGAGAGGATGTCGTTCATGGAGCGAGGGTAGCGGCCGGGGGGTCGCCAGGGGATCAGCTGAACGGCTAGGCGTGCACCGCGGTTCCGGCGTTCTGCGGTTCGCGGGTAAGATCGCTTCGTGCGGGCTGACACCTCGACGATGACGGAACCCATGACCCTGGCCGAGGCCTCGCGCCTCGTCGGCGATTTGCAGCGCGAGCTGCGCAAGGTGATCGTCGGGCAGGACGTGGTGGTCGTCGAGATCCTCATCGCGTTCCTGGCCGGCGGCCATTGTCTGCTGCGTGGCGTCCCGGGGCTGGCGAAGACGCTGCTCATCAAGACGCTGGCCGACGCAGTACACCTGAAGTTCAGCCGCATCCAGTTCACCCCCGACTTGATGCCGTCCGACATCCTTGGCACCGAGGTCATCGAGGAAGAGCGTGTCACCGGCGCGCGCACCATCCGCTTCATCCCGGGCCCCATCTTTGCGAACATCATCCTGGCGGACGAAATCAACCGCACCCCTCCCAAGACCCAGTCGGCGCTGCTCGAGGCGATGCAGGAATACCAGGTGACCATCGGCGGGAAGCGCTATCCGCTCGAGCGGCCGCTCTTCGTGCTGGCCACGCAGAACCCCATCGAGCAGGAGGGCACGTATCCGCTGCCCGAGGCCCAGCTCGATCGCTTCATGCTGAACGTTGTCATCGGGTATCCCTCGGCCGAGGACGAGCGTGCCATTCTCGCGCAGACGACGACGGGGGAAGAGCGTGTCGCGTCGCCCGTGGCCACTGGCGAGGCCATCGAGCGCGCGCGGCTGCTGGTGCGCGAAGTGGTGGCCGCCGAGAACGTCATCGACTACGCGGCCCGCCTCGTGCGGGCCACCAGGCCCGTCTCCGAAGGCGAGGCTCCGGACTTCATCCGCCAGTGGGTGCGCTGGGGCGCCGGCCCGCGCGCGGGACAGGCGCTGCTGCTCGCCGGCAAGGCACGCGCCGTGCTGCACGGTCGTCCCGCCGTGTCGCTCGAGGACATTCGCGCGGTGGCGGCCCCCGTGCTGCGACACCGCGTGCTCGTGAACTTCCAGGCCGAAGCCGACGGCATCGATGCCGAAGCCGTGGTGGCGCGCCTGCTCGATACCGTGCACGCACGGTAGCCCCCGGCGCATGTCGCGGTCCCACGTTGCCACGCCCTCGGAGCTCTCGAGCCTTCGCGACCTGGAGCTGGTGGCGAAGACCACCGTCGAGGGACTCCGCCAGGGCCTGCACCGCAGCCCGTTTCATGGCTACAGCGCGGAGTTCAGCCAGTATCGTCACTACCGCCCCGGCGACGATCTCAAGTACGTGGACTGGAAGGCCTTTGGCCGCACCAACCGTCTCTACACGCGGCAGTTTCGCGAGACGACCAACCTCTCGGCGCTCTTCGTCGTGGATGTCTCGCGGTCGATGGACTTCGAGCGCAAGTTCGCGCTGGCGCAGGCGGTGACGGCCGTGCTCGGCACGCTCGTCATCGACCAGGGCGACGCGGCCGGGATTGTGGCCGTGCGCGGCGAGCACGGCGCCACGGCTGCCGCCGGGAAGACACCGACCGTCACGTATCTTCCGTCGCGGAGCGGCCACCATCACCTGACGGTGTTCCTCTCAGAGATTGCGCGCCTCCGCCCTGGCGGCACCGCCTCCATCGCCGACGGGCTGGCGCGCGCGGGCCGCCTGCTGAAGCGTCGCGGCCTGGTCGTCGCCGTCTCCGATTTCTACGATGATGCCGGGGCGCTCGTGCAGATGCGGCGACTGGCGCGCATGGGCCACGACGTGGTCGTCGTGCAGACGCTGGCGGCCGAGGAACTGACGCTGGCCGCCGAAGGCGCGGTGGAGCTCGTCGACGCGGAGACGGGCCGCACGCTGGTGGTACAGCCCGTGACCGCGGGCGCCGCCTACGCGGCACGCGTGCGCGCCTGGCTCGACTCGTTTGCCTCGTCGGTGGGCCGCGAAGGCTTCGACTACGTGCTCGTCACGACCGCCGAGCCGCTCGAGCGCGCGCTGCGCCGATTCCTGGTCTCGCGCAGGGGAGCGGCCTGAGTTGGGCGTGACCTTCCTGGACCCGTGGGCGTGGCTGCTGGCCGCGGCAGTGGCGCTGCCCGTCTTCATCCACCTGCTCGCACGCCACCGCAGCCGTCGCCGGGTCTTCCCGACGCTGCGCTTCGTCGAGGCCACGACCCTGTCGGCCGTGACCCGGCGCTCGCTGCAGGACTGGCCGCTGCTGGCGGTTCGTGTCGCGGTGGTCATGACAACGGTGGCTGCCCTGGCGACCCCCATCTTCATCACGCCATCGCGTGAGGCCGCGTGGGCCAGCCGTGTGGCGCGCGCGATCGTGCTGGACGACAGCGCCGCGCCGCCGGACGACGAACTTCGGTCCGCCGCCGTGGGTGCCACGTTCGCGCGCAGCCACACCCGCGACGCCGTCTCCGACGCGGCTCGCTGGCTGGCGGAGCAACGCCCGGCACATCGCGAGATTGTCGTGCTCTCCGCGTTCAAGCGTGGCGCAGTGGACGCGGCCGACTTCGTGGGCGTGCCGCCCGACGTGGGCATTCGCCTGGTGCGATCGTCGAACGGCACTGCGGTTCGCGAGCGCGAGATCTCCCGGCTTCAGCTGCGGGACGAGGGCGTGGTGCGCGTGCTCGAGCGACTGACACTCGGGCCCGAGACCACGGGAATCCGCGAAGTGCGCGCGGACGCCGTGTCGCCGCTTCCCATCACCGTGAACGCGGCGCCGGCCGAACAGGAGGCGGCTGACGCCGCCCTGCGCGCGGTGCTGCGGCGTGGCTTGAGACTGCCGCCCGCGGGCCTGCTGCAGCCCATCGTCGTGGAGTGGACCGGCGATGTCGACAGCCTGGCGGCCTCGCTCGAGGCCCGGTTGGCCGCCCCGCTGGACGGCTGGGAGCCCGAGCCGATGAGCGATGCCGACCTGTCGGCGCTCTCGCGGCCCGCGACGGCGGCCGCCGGCGCGCGCCCGGACGACCTGGGCGACAGGCGGACACTGTGGGCGCTGGTGCTGGTGCTGCTCGGGCTCGAGACGTGGATGAGGCGAGGTGGCGCATGGACGTAGCGCGGCTCGTCTCGAACCTCACGGCTCGCCTGGTGCGAACCGCCGCGTTCGGGGCGCTCACCGTCGGCCTCGTCGCGCTGGCGTTGGCCGTGGTCGTCATCGCGACGATGGGAGGGTCGCCGGCGCTTGGCCTCGCTGTCGGGCTGCTCATCTGCGCCGTGGTCACGACGCTCGGCATCCGGCGGGCGCGGCATGCCTGGACGCCCGTCACGACGGCCGGGCTCATCGAGTCGCGCGTGCCGGGCCTGGACAACCTCCTTGTCACGTTCGTCGAGCTCCTGCAGGCGCCGGAACGAGCCTCGGGCCGCATGCGCGAGGAAGTGGCCCGCCAGGCGGCTGAGCGCGCGGAGCGGATACGTCCCACCGAAGTGGCGCCCATGGGGCCGACCGTCGCTGTGCTCGCCGTGGTCGCGCTCGGCACGAGTGCCGTGGTGTGGTCGGCACTCGGCGTCCGAGAAGGCCGCCCCACCGCTGTGCCCGGCGTACCGGTTCCGGTTGGGGTCGCCAGCGTGCGCGCGCGCGTAACCCCCCCGGCGTACCTCGGCATTGCTCCGCGTGAGATCGAGAATCCCGAGCGCCTCGACGTACCGGCCGGTGGTACGGTGCGCCTCGAGGTGGAGAGCGCCGCAGCGCAGGCGTGGATCGAAGATCCGGTCGGTGGCGCTGGGTCGCTCGTACGGTCAGGAGACGGACGATTCGCGGTGGAGTGGACGCCGACGGAATCCGCCACGCTGGTCATCGCGACCGGGGAGAGCCGGAACGTTGCCGAGTACTCGCGCCTCCTCGGCATCACCGTGGTGCCTGACAGCGCCCCCCGGGTTCGCATCGTCACGCCCGGCCGCGACCTGGCGTTTGCCACGCCCGACCGCGTGGTGGACGTGGCCGTCGAGGCCGCCGACGCCGAGGGCCTGCGTGATCTGGAGGTCCGCTTCACCCGGATGTCGGGATCGGGCGAGGCGTTCGACTTCTCCGAAGGAAAGGTGCCGCTGCAGCTCGAGCGGTCGAGCGCTGGCGAGTGGCAGGGACGCGCGCGGTGGTCGCTCGGCGCGCTCGGTCTGGAGGACGGGGACTCGCTGGTCTATCGGGCCGTCGTGCGCGACAGCAACCCCGCGGGAGACTGGGTCCCTTCCGAGTCGTTCACCATCGACCTCGGCCAGCGGCTCGAGTTCGCGGGCGCCGGTTTCGCCGTGCCGGACGAAGACCGCCGCTACGCCATCAGCCAGCAGATGGTCATCGTGAAGACCGAGCGGCTGCAGGCCGAGCGATCGACGCACTCGGCCGACCAGTGGACCGAGCAGACGCGCATGCTGGCGGTGGAGCAGCGCATGGTCCGCGCCGAGGTGGTGTTCCTGAGCGGCGGCGAGGTGCAGGACGAGGTGGCCGAGGCCGCACACTCGCACGAGCTGCAGGAAGGCCGGCTCGAGAACGCGGGACGCGCCGAGATGCTGCGCGCCATGAACGACATGTCGCGAGCCGAGGCCAGGCTGAACGCCGGAGACACCCGCGGCGCGCTGGTCTTCGAGCGGTCCGCCCTGCAGGCGTTGCAGCGTGCCTTCGACCGGCGGCGGTATTTCCTGCGCACGCTGCCCAAGCGCTCGCGCATCGACACCGCGCGGCGGTTGACCGGCGATCGACGCGATGCGCGCTCGTCCACGCGGGTGGTCCCGCCCGAAGCCGTAGACCGCCTGGCCGCCTTGCGCGCGCTGATGGCCGAGCTGGCCGCGATTGCCGAGGATGGCCGCGCGCCCGCGCCATCGGTGGTGGCCCGATTGGCCTCGGTGGATGCCGCTGCAGGTGAGTGGCGCGCCCTGGCCGAGGCCCTCGCATCGGCCGGGTCGCCCGAGGTTCGGCAGGAGGCCGCCCGGGCGGCGATGAACGCCGTGGCGACGCGCGCGCGTACGAGGCTGGCGCCTGCCGCCACCTCGCGCCACGCCGACGGGGAGCTGACGGGCTGGTGGGCCGAAGAGACCCGCGCGCGGAGGCCGCGATGAGGCTGGCGCAGCTGCTGCGCCTGACGGCGCTGGGCATCGCCATCATGTGCTGGCTCGACCCTCCCGTGGTGGTGGCGCCGCAGCCGCCCGTGCCTGTCGGCATCGCCATTGTCCGATCAGCGCTCGACGAGATGCCCGCCGCGAACGCGGGCGCAGACACGATTCGCACCCGGGCATCGGCCATCGCGGCGCGGATGGTGGAGTCGCTGGGCGCCGACGCCGACCCGCGGGTTCACGAGATGACCGACCCGCTGCGCCTGCCGTGCAACGCCCAGCAGCCCTGCGTCATCATCACCGGCGGGGTGCCCATTCGCGTGCCGGCGGATCGGCGCGGGCACACCTCGGTCGTGAAGGTGGGCGAGCCGCTGGCGCCGAATGTGGCGGTGACCTCCGCTGACGTGCTGGCCACGCACAGTGAGGCGGCGGGCGCCGCACGCGTCACGCTGCGGGGCAGGGACGTGTCGAACCGGCACACGCGCGTGAGGCTAATGGACGGCAGTGCCGTGGTGGGCGAGGCGGTGCACCAGTGGAGCGCCGACGGTGAGGCCACGGTGAGCGTGCCATGGTGGCCCATTGCTGCCGGCACGCGCACCCTGGAGGTCGACGCCGTGACTGACGGCGTCGCCGAGCGCACGCTGCTGGACAACGAGTGGCGTACGTTCGTCGACGTCGCGGACGCGCGGTGGCCGGTGATCGTCCACGAGCGCCGTCCATCGTGGGCCACGACCTTCGTGCGTCGCGCGTTGGAGGGGGACCCGCGATTCGCCATCGACGCCCGTACTGATGTGGCTCCCTCGGTTGTCGCCTCGACGCTTCCAGGCCCCGGCGGCCTGGACGAGGCGCGGCTGGATCACGCGCGGGTCGTCGTCGTGGGTGCGCCCGAGGCGCTCACGGCAGACGAAGTTTCCGGGCTGGACCGGTTCGTGCGGCGCCGCGGTGGCGCCGTCGTCCTGGTGCCCGACCGACCGTTCTCGGGCCCCGTCTCGCGCCTGCTCACGCATCGGTGGCGCGAGCGGCTCGACCCGACAGCGTCGGCGGCAGGCGAGTTGCGTGCCAGCGAGTGGCTGGTCGCCGATGCGCCGTCGAGGTTCGATGACCGCCTCGCAGACACGGGCGACGGTCCGACGATCGTGTCCACGCCCGTCGGCGCCGGTCGGGTGGTCGTGGTCGGCGCCATGGATGCGTGGCGCAACCGCGCGGCCGACGGCGGCTTCGATCGGTTCTGGCGCACCATCGTGGCCGGCCTCGCGCGGGCCGCCGGTCCTGGCGTAGATGTTGACGCCGAGCCGCGCTGGTCGATGCCTGGCGAAGAGGTGACGGTCCGCGTCACGGGCCGGACCGTTCGCGTGTGGCCCGACCGCGTGGCCGCGGCCCGCCTCCAGTGTGGAGACGCGGCACCGTTGCCGATCCGCATGTGGCCGTCTGACGCGCCCGGATCCTTCGTGGGGCAGGCGCGCCCCCCGGTATCGGGCGCGACCTGCACGGTCACGGCGGCGCTCGAAGGCCTTGGCGAGGGACGAGTGGCCATCCAGGTGATGCAGGACGCTCGATCCGCGGGCCCGGCCGTCGACACGGACCTCGACGCCCTGGCCGCCCGCACCGGTGGGCTCGTGGTGGCGGACACGGCCGTGGACGGGTTGGTCGAAGCGCTGCGCGCGCTGCGGTCCGACGTGCGAACGCCGGAAGCGAGATACCCGATGCGATCGTTGTGGTGGTTCCCGATCTTCGTAGCGTGCCTGGCGGGCGAGTGGTGGCTGCGCCGGCGCGCCGGGTTGCGGTGATACAGTACCGCCGATGATTTCCCGGCGTGATTTCACCAAATCCGTCGGGCTTGGCGCGGTCGCCCTCGGCGTTGCGCCAGGCCTGGTCTTCGCCCGCCAATCCACGTCGCCCGTCCCGCCGGTCAAGGACCCGAACTACCGGACCTGGTCGGAGGATGCCCTGAAGGATGCGCGTCGTCTCGGGTGTTCGTACGCCGACATCCGGTTCACGTTCAATCGGTCCAACGGGGTCGCGGTGCGGAACGGCCTCATCGCCAACAGCGGCAACATCGGCTTCGGCCAGTTCGGCGACGAAGAGACGTTCGGGTTCGGCGTGCGCGTCATTCACAGCGGCGTGTGGGGCTTTGCGAGCAGTCCCGTCGTGACACCGGAGGAGATCAGGCGCGTGGTGTCGCAGGCCACCGACGTGGCTCGCGCCAGTGCCCTGGCCAAGAAGTTCGACGTGCGCCTGGCGCCGGTGAAAGCCTACGACACCTTCTGGCAGACGCCGATCAAGGTGGACCCGTGGACCATTCCGCTCGAGGACAAGGTCAACGAGCTGGTGGCCATCACCGAGACCATGCAGAAGGCGCCAGGCGTCTTCATGGCGACGGCCGCGGTGAACGTCAACTACGAGTGGAAGTTCCTGGCCACCACCGAAGGGTCGTTCATCGAGCAGGTGCTCTACTACACCGCCGCCAGCATGACCGCCACGGCCATGCGCGACGGCCAGGTGAAGTCGCGCACCTACAACCCGGGCACCGAAACGCGTGGCTGGGAGTTCTTCACCGAGAAGAACATGCGGGGCCAGGCCGAGCGCGTGGCCGCCGAAGCCGTGGAACACGCCCTGGCGAAGCCGGTGGGCACGGGATTGAAGGACCTGATCCTGATGCCGTCGCACTCGGCGCTCACCATCCACGAGATCGTCGCGCACCCCACCGAGCTCGACCGCATCGTCGGCTACGAGGCCAACTACGCGGGCACCAGTTTCATCACGCTGAAGGATCTCGGGAAGCTGCGCTACGGGTCGAAGCTGATGAACATCTACGCCGACCGCACGCACCCGGGCGGTGCATCCACCGTCGGCTACGACGACGATGGGGTGGAAGCGCAGCGATGGCCGCTGGTTCGCGAGGGCCTGCTTGTCGGGCTGCAGACCAACCGCGAGACCGCGCACTACATGGGTGAGACCACCTCTCGCGGCTGCACCTTCGCGAATCACTGGCGGAACTACCCGTTCCTCCGGATGCCCAACGTGCAGATGGAGGCGGGCCCGGCCGGCTCGCCGACCGTGGACCAGATGATCGCGGACGTGAAGGACGGCGTGCTGGTGGATGGGCAGGGGAGCTTCAGCATCGACCAGCAGCGCTACAACGGCCAGTTCGCGGGCGATGCCTTCTGGGAGATCAAGAACGGCAAGAAGACGCGCATGGCGACCGACTTCACCTACAACGCCATCACCACGGACTTCTTCGCCAACCTCGACGCCGTCGGCCCGCCCGAGACGTGGGAGCATCACGGCATGGGCGGAGACGCGAAAGGCCAGCCCGTTCAGTCGAACCGCCCGTCGCATGGCTCGTCGCCCATGCTGCTGCGGCGCATCATGGTCGGCACGGCGTATTCGTAACACCCACGACCCACGACCCACGACGACAAAGGTCCCGCGATGGCGTATTCGAGAGACGAAGTCAAGGCAATCACCGACAAGGTGCTGAACATGTGCAAGGCCGACGCCGTGGAGGTGGATTTCTCCGGCGGCGAGCGGTCGGCGACGCGGTTCGCCAATTCGAGCATCACGGCGAACCTCATCGAGCACGACCAGGAGGTGCAGATCACGGTCTACTTCGGCAAGAAGACCGCGACGGCCTCCACGCACCAGTTCGACGACGAGTCGCTGAAGCGCACCATCGATGGCGTCCAGGCGCTGGCACAGCGCAAGCCCGAGAACCCTGAGGTCATGCCGCTGGTGAAGCCGCCGCAGCAGTACATCGAGGTGGATGCGGCGCTGCCGTCGGCCGTGGGCTTCGGCCCCGCCGAGCGCGCGCAGATGGTGAAGATCAGCACCGATATCTGCGAGAAGAAGGGCGTGCTCGGCGCCGGCTACATCCCGAAGTTCGACTGGGTGGAAGCCAGCGCCAACTCCGAGGGCCTGTTCACGTACTTCCACTACGCGGACGCGAGCTTCATTCTCACGTGCCGCACGCCGGACCAGACGGGCTCGGGCTGGGCGGGCACGACCGGCGTGAAGGACATCAAGAACATCGATGCCGACATGCTCACGAACGTGGCCGCCGACAAGGCCCTGAAGTCGGCGAAGCCGCGCGCTATCGAGCCGGGCAACTACACGGTGATCCTCGAACCGCGCCCCGCGGCGCGCTACCTGTCGCTGATGGTGGGGTCGCTGAACGCCCGGGCCGCCGAAGAGGGCCGGAGCTTCATGAGCGGCAAGGAGCGTGGCACCACCCGGCTGGGTGAGAAGGTGTTCGGCGACAACTTCACCCTGCGGAGCGAGATTGGCAACCTGATCCTCCGGCAGTCGCCGATCGGGCAGGACGGCCTGCCCGCGAAGAGCGTCACGTGGGTGGAGAAGGGCGTGGTCAGGAACCTGTTCTACGACCGCTACTGGGCGCAACGCCAGAAGAAGGAGGCGACCGGCACCTCGCCGGGCATGAGCCTCGTGATGGAGGGCGGCACGGCCACCGTGGACGAGATGATCAAGTCCACCAAGCGGGGCCTGCTGGTCTCGTTCTTCTGGTACATCCGGCCAGTGGACAACATGACGCTGCTGAACACCGGAATGACGCGTGACGGGTTGTTCCTCATCGAGAACGGCGAGATCGCCGGGCCGGTCCAGAACTTCCGGTGGAACGAGTCGCCGGCGGTGAGCTTCAACAATATCTCGATGCTGGGCCGCCCGGTGCCGATGCACACGGGCGAGGCCTACGACAACCCGGGCACGGCGCTGGTGCCGCCGATGAAGCTCGAGGACTTCACCATGACCTCGATTTCACCCGCTGTTTAGAGAGACCACGAAGACACGAAGGGAACCACGAAGGGCACGAAGTATTCATTGTTGGGGACACGCACAAGTCATCGGGAGATGCGCGCGTGACCCCGGGAAGACCTTCGTGCCGATCTTCGTGTGCTTCGTGCCTTCGTGGTGTCTTTTGTTGGGAGACATTATGAAGCGACGTGAGTTCGTCAAGACGCTGAGCGCCGCGGGCGTGGCGCTCTACGCCAGCGACCTGATGGGCGACCTGGTGGCCCAGTCGCCGCGTGGGCAGGTGCTGGAGTCGCGCTTCAAGGGCCTGTCGGACATCGCCCTGTCCGAGGCGAAGCGCATGGGCTGCTCGTACGCCGACATCCGGTTCACCCGTAACGTGAACGACAGCGTCGCCGTCCGCGACCGCATCGTCACCGACTCGTTCGGGTTCGGCGGCCGCGGGCGCGAGGAGAGCGCCGGCTTCGGGGTGCGCGTCATCCACGGCGGCGTCTGGGGCTTTGCCAGCAGCCCGCTCGTCACCGAAAACGAGATCCGGAAGATCACGGCCCAGGCCGCCGACGTCGCGAAGGCCAGCGCGGTGAGCAAACGATTCGAGGTGACGCTGGCCCCGGTACCGGCCTACACGGACTACTGGTCGGTGCCCGTGAAGGTGAACCCCGAAGAGGTGTCGCTGGACGAGAAGCTCGCGTTCCTGATGCAGATCAACGAGGCCGCGCTGAAGGTTCCCGGAATCATCCGCGTGCAGTCGTCCATGGCGTTCGACTTCGAGTGGAAGTACCTGGCCACGTCCGAAGGGTCGTACATCGAGCAGGAGATCTGGCGGACGGCGCCAGGCTTCACCGTGTCGGCGCTCAAGGACGGCACGTTCAAGTCGCGCACCTATAGCGTGGCGCCGCGGACGGCCGGCTACGAAGTGGTGACCGAGGGGAAGATGCTCGAGAACGTGGAGCGCATCTGCGCCGAGGCCGTCGAGCACTGCACGGCGCCGCCGGTGGGCGTGGGACTGAAGGACATTGTCATGACGCCGAACCACGCGATGCTCACGATTCACGAGATCGTCGCGCACCCGACGGAGCTGGATCGCGTGGTCGGCTACGAAGCCAACTACGCCGGCACCAGCTTCGTGAAGATTGACGACATCGGCAAGCGCGTGATGGGCTCGAAGCTGTTCAACGTGACGGCGGACCGGACCATGGCCGGCGGCATGTGCACGGTGGGCTACGACGACGACGGCGTGAAGTCCGGATCGTGGCCGCTGGTGCGCGAGGGCACGCTGGTGGGCCTGCAGACCAACCGGGAGACGGCGCACTACATCGGTGAGAAGGAGTCACGCGGCTGCACGTTCGCCACGTCGTGGCGGAACTACCCGTTCCTGCGCATGCCCAACGTCCACGTGGATCCGGGGCCGCCGGGGTCGCCGACGCCGGACGAGATCATCGCCGATACCAAGGACGGCGTGCTCATCGACGGGCGCGGCAGCTATTCCATCGACCAGCAGCGCTTCAACGGCCAGTTCGGCGGCGACGCGTTCTGGGAGATCAAGAACGGCAAGAAGACGCGGATGGTGAGCGACGTCACCTACAACGCCATCACCACCGACTTCTGGCAGAACCTGGACGCCATCACCGGCAAGGAGCACTGGGAGATGTTCGGCACCACGGGCGACGCCAAGGGCCAGCCGGTGCAGATCAACCACCCCTCGCACGGCTCGCCGTGGTGCCGCATCAGGCGCATCATGGTTGGTGCGGCGTACAGCTGACGAAAGAAACCACGAAGGCACGACGGAGCGAAGATCTCTGTGGGATGTCACGCGTGCATCCTCACAGAGCCTTCGTGTTCTTCGTGGTTCCCTTCGTGTTTTCGTCGTGTCCCTTTACGCGGTGAGGGCGTACGTGACGATGTTGACGGCGAACTTCGTGTTGTCGTCGCGCTGGAAGCGCTTGTTCCGCCAGTCGTAGTCCCACTCGCAGCCGTAATCCTTGTTCGAGTAGATCACGCCCAGGCGACCCTGGTGCTCGATGCCGCGCAGGTAGTCGTGCACCAGGTCGTCGCCCCAGCCGTTCAGCTCGTGAGCCGTCTGGGGCGGCCCTTCCGGGAACGGGAAGTAGGCCCGGTAGAGCGGATGGCCGTTCGCCAGCTTCTCGAGCGTTTTCGGTCCCGGGAAGATGCGGCGCATCTCGTCCTCGAACGACGTGGCGTAGAGCCCCGCCACGTCGTGATTGCAGTCGTCCGAGAACAGCAGCCCGCCCTGCTCGACGTACTGCCGCAGCCGCTCGCGCTCCTTCTCGCTGAACCGGACGAGCTTGTGCCCTGTCATGAAGAGGAATGGGAAGCCGCCGAGCTCCTCCGAATCCGCCGTGATCACCACCTCTTCCGGGTAGACGGGGATGTTCGTGTACTCGACCACCGAGTTCAGGACGTTGGCCGCGACCTTCGGGTTGTAGTCCCAGTCCCCCGAGTCGTAACGCAGACGGGCGAAGACGAACTCGTGCGCGCGTGGCCGGCCGGCTGGCCGCGCGGCCTGGGCCAGCGTGTCGACTGGTTGCGACAGCCCCGCCAGGGCCGCCGCCGCGGTCGCGATGAACTCCCGCCTGCCGAGGGACATATCCGTAGATTACATGGAGGGCGGAGCCGCAGATTGCGCAGATGACGCCGATGTCGGTCTGCAGGACGCGCGGTTGGCCGGCCGGAGGCTGGCCAGGGCGGTGAGGAGCGAGGGCGCGGAGATGTGCACCACAGGTGGTTTCAATCGGGTTGGGTGCGCATCTCCGCGCTTCCAGCGCTGCCGCGCCCCTTGGTCTGGCGCAACGCCTGCGGGCCGCTCGAGTTGCGCAGCCGTGGGACCGCAATTGCGTGACGTCCCAGCGCGCAATCTGTGCAATCTGCGCCATCTGCGGATCCGTCCTCCGCGCAATCGTCAGGCTATCCGCGCAAGCCTTCCACGGCCTGCAGGTAGCGCGACGGCAGCGGGTGGTCGATCGTGCCCCTCAGCGTCTGCGAGGCGGCCACGACGCCCTCCAGCGAGACACCCGTCTCGATCCCCATCCCGTGCAGCATATAGAGCAGGTCTTCGGTGGCCAGGTTGCCGGATGCCCCCGGCGCGTACGGGCAGCCGCCCAGGCCGCCCGCGGCGCTGTCGAAGATGGTCACGCCGTACTGCAGGCCGGCCAGCACGTTGGCGAGCGCGGTGCCGCGGGTATCGTGGAGGTGCAGCGCCACCTGCGCGAGCGGCACGCGCGCGGTGACGGCGTCCAGCACCTGCGGAATCTGCCCCGGATGGGCCACGCCGATGGTGTCGCTGATGGCCACTTCGAACACGCCGAGGTCCAACAGCCTGGCTGACACCTCGGCCACGCGGGCCGGAGCGACGGCTCCCTCGAATGGGCAGCCGAAGCACGTGGAGAGGTATCCGCGCACGCGCATGCCAGCCGCCAGCGCCTCGTCGCACACGGCCTTGTATGTCACCAGCGACTGATCGATGGTCTGGTTGATGTTCCGCTGGCTGAACGTCTCGGATGCTGCGGCGAAGATGGCAATCTCGGTGACGCCGGCGGCCCGTGCGCGCCCCAGGCCCGCCAGGTTCGGCACCAGCGCGGGGTAACGCACACCCGCGCGCCGGGTGATGCCCGCGAAGACCTCCGAGGCGTCCGCCATCTGCGGCACCCACTTCGGCGAGACGAACGCCGACACCTCGATGACGCCGTGGCCCGCTGACGACAGCCCATCGACGAAGGCAATCTTCGCGGTCGTCGGCACCACTCCGGGCTCGTTCTGCAGGCCGTCCCTCGGCCCGACCTCGACGATGGTGACACGAGAGGGGAGGCTCATCCGTGTTCCAGTTCGACCAGCACCACGCCCGGCTGCACGAGCTCGCCCTGGGAACAGCCGATGGACTTCACCACGCCCGCGCGCGGCGCGCGGATTGGCAACTCCATCTTCATCGCTTCGAGGACCAGCACCGTGGCGCCCTCGACCACCGTCTGGCCGGGCTCGACCAGGATCTTCACGACCGTCGCCGGCATCGGGGCGGTCATCGCGCCCGCGTGGGCCGATTTCCGGCGCGGCGCCCGCGACTGGCCGGTATCGATCTCGACGAGGGCCACCTGCCCGTTCACCGACACCCAACGGGTGTCGCCGGCGTCGGCGACGGCGACGCGCCAGCGCTGCTCGTCGTCACTCACCAGGTACACCCCTGGAGAGATGGTGGTCACCGTGTACCCGTGATCGTCGATGGTCACACGTCCGCCCTCGTCCGTGCGGACCGCAACCTCGCGCGCGCCGAGGCGCAGGGTGAGATTGGCCATCAGCCGCGCCAGCCTGCAAGGGAGAGGAAGGGATCGACCGCGCTGGCGGACTGACGCCCGGGTAACGCCGCACCACGCACGCCCTCGTGGGCTGCCGCGGCCGCCAGGGCCGCCGCGGGGACGTCCACCGGCATCAGCGCGCGCAGCGCGTCGCCTTCACGGTCGAGGAACCCCGTGTCCACGGCCGCTTCGATGAACCGCGGGTGGTCGAGCAGCGTGAGCAGGAACGGGATGTTCGTCCGGACACCGAGGATGTGATACTCCCGCAAGGCTTCCACCGCCCGTCGTCGTGCCGCTTCGCGGGTCTCGCCCCAGACGATGAGCTTGGCGATCATCGGGTCGTAGTGCACCGAGATCTCGCCGCCTTCCACGACCCCGCTGTCCACGCGGATGCCGGGACCGCGAGGCTCGCGGTAGAGCAGCAGGGGGCCGGCCTGCGGGAGGAAGCCCTGCGCCGGATCCTCGGCATAGATGCGACACTCGATGGCGTGGCCGCGCTGGCTCAGCGAGGCCTGCGTCCACGGGAGGGGCTCGCCAGACGCGACCCTGAGCTGCGCGTGGACGAGATCCACGCCGACCACCAACTCGGTGACCGGGTGCTCCACCTGGAGGCGCGTGTTCATCTCGAGGAAGTAGAAGCGCGCGCGGTCCCCGCTGCCCTCCAGTAGGAATTCCACCGTCCCGGCGTTGCGGTAGCCTGCCGCCCGAGCCGCGGCCACGGCAGCCTCCCCCATCCTGGCGCGCAGGACCGGCGACAACGCCTCGGAGGGGCTCTCCTCGATCATCTTCTGGTGCCGGCGCTGCACCGAGCATTCACGCTCGAACAGGTGCACGGCGTTGCCGTGCGTGTCCGCAAACACTTGCACTTCCACGTGGCGGGGCCGCTCGACCAGGCGCTCCACGTACAGCGTGCCATCGCCAAACGCCGCCTGGGCTTCACGCCGGGCCTGCGACACGGCGTCGGCCACCTCGTCGCGCTCCCGCACGACCTTCATGCCGATGCCGCCGCCCCCGGCCGAGGGCTTGATGAGGACGGGGAAGCCCACGCGCGACGCGGCGGCCGCAAGCGCCCAGTCCGACTGGTCCGACGGCGCCTCTCCGGGCACGACGGGCACGCCGGCGGCGTCCATCAGCTGCCGCGCGCCGACCTTCGCGCCCATGCGCTCGATGGCCGTGGCTGGGGGACCGACGAAGATGACGCCTGCCTCCTCGCACGCCCGCGCGAAGGCCGCGCGTTCGGAGAGGAAGCCGTAGCCGGGATGGACGGCGTCGGCGTCCGTGGCCCGGGCGGCGTCGAGCAGCGCGGCCACGTTCAGGTAGCTTTCGCGTGGCGGCGCGGGGCCGAGGCGCACCGCCCGGTCGGCGGCGAGCACGTGGGGCGCGTGCGCGTCGGGGTCGGAATGGACCGCAACCGTCTCGATGCCCAACTCGCGACACGCGCGGATGATCCGCAGCGCGATTTCACCGCGGTTGGCAATCAGCAGCCGACGGATCACTCGACCACCCAGCCCGGCTTCTGCTTGGCGAGGAACGCACGCAGGCCCTCCTGGCCCTCGGGTGACACGCGCTGCGCGGCAATGGCTCGCGCGGTGAGGTCGGCCACATCCTCGGGCCGTCGGCCCCAGACGTGCGGAATGAGCCCTTTCGCCGCGGCTACCGCGGTGGGGGAAGCCGAGAGCATCTCGTTCACGTAACGCTGCACCGTTTCGTCGAGCAGTTCCTCGGGCACGACCGCGTGCGCGAGCCCGATCTCCTTCGCGCGCTGGGCGCCGAATCGCATGCCCGTGAGGAACAGCTCGCGCGCGGCCGAGACCCCGATCTTCGGCAGCACGAACGGCGAGATCATCGCCGGGAGGATGCCCAGCTTCGTCTCCGTGAAGCCGAAGACCGCGGTGTCCGCGGACACGACGATGTCGCAGACGGCCGCCAGGCCGGAGCCGCCGCCGAGCGCGGCGCCGTGGATACGGGCAATCACCCCGCACGGCAGCGCGTTGATCGCGCGGAACATGCCGGCGGCAGCCTGCGCGTCGCGGATGTTGTCCTCGTGGCTGTAGCCTGCCATCTGGGCCATCCAGGCGGCGTCGGCACCCGCACTGAACACCTTGCCCGCCCCGGCGAAGACCACGACCCGCAGGCCCGGGTCCTCCGCGGCGGCCTCGGCCCAGGCGGCCAGCTCGCCGATGACATGCTCGTTGAACGCATTGCGCACGTCGGGCCGGTTGAGCGTGACGTGCTCGACGGACCCATCGCGCCGGACCGTGAGGAACTGATAACTCATGGCTGCTGTGAACCGAGCCCTTCCATCTCGAACTGTGAACTCGTGGACTGTGACCTCAGGTGCGGCGTCACATCCGGAAGACGCCGAACTTCGCGGCGGGGATGGGGGCATTGAACGCCGCCGACAACCCGAGCGCCAGCGCCGACCGTGTCTCCGCCGGATCCAGGATGCCGTCGTCCCAGAGCCGGGCGGTGGAGTAGTAGGGTGAGCCCTCTTCGTCGTACTTCTCGAGGATGGGCTCGCGGATGGCGGCTTCATCTTCGGCGGAAAAGGGCTTGCCCTCGCGCGCCAGCTGGTCGCGCTTCACCGTGGTCAGCACCCCGGCGGCCTGTTCGCCGCCCATCACCGAGATGCGCGCGTTGGGCCACATCCACAGCAGGCGCGGCTCGTAGGCCCGGCCGCACATGCCGTAGTTGCCCGCGCCGAACGAGCCCCCGATGATGACCGTGAACTTCGGCACCACCGAGTTGGCCACGGCGTGCACCATCTTGGCGCCGTCCTTGGCGATGCCGCCGCGCTCGTACTGCTTGCCGACCATGAAGCCGGTGATGTTCTGCAGGAACACCAGCGGGATGCTCCGCAGGTTGCAGAGTTCGATGAAGTGCGTGGCCTTCAGCGCCGACTCCGAGAACAGCACCCCGTTGTTGGCGACGATGCCCACCAGGAATCCGTGCAGGCGGGCGAACCCGCAGACGAGCGTGGTGGCGTAGCGCTCCTTGAACTCGTCGAAGCGCGAGCCGTCCACGATGCGCGCGATCACCTCGCGCACGTCGTAGGACTTCCGCGGGTCGAGGTTCACGATACCGTAGATCTCCGCCGGATCGTACGCCGGATCCTCGGAGGCCGCCATGTCCGCCGGCAGGTGCTTGGTGGTGTGGAGCGTGGAGACCACGACGCGCGCCTGGTGCAGCGCATGCTCGTCGTCTTCGGCAAAGTAGTCGGCCACGCCGGACAGGCGCGTGTGCACGTCGGCGCCGCCCAGGTCTTCGGCCGTCACCTCCTCGCCGGTGGCCGCCTTCACGAGCGGTGGCCCCCCGAGGAAGATGGTCCCCGTGCCCTTCACGATGATGGTCTCGTCCGACATCGCGGGCACGTAGGCGCCGCCCGCCGTGCACGAGCCCATGACGACCGCGATCTGGGGGATGCGCTCGGCCGACATGCGGGCCTGGTTGAAGAAGATGCGACCAAAGTGGTCGCGGTCGGGGAACACTTCCGCCTGCAGCGGCAGGAACGCCCCTCCCGAATCCACGAGGTACACGCAGGGCAGCCGGTTCTGCAGAGCCACGTCCTGCGCGCGCACGTGTTTCTTCACCGTCAGCGGGTAGTAGGTGCCGCCCTTCACGGTGGCGTCGTTGGCCACGATCATCACGTCGCGGCCCGAGACGCGGCCGATCCCGGTGATCACACCCGCCGCGGGCGCCTCGTCTTCGTAGAGGCCATAGGCGGCCAGCGGCGACAACTCGAGGAACGCCGTGCCCCGGTCGATGAGCTTCTCGATGCGCTCTCGCACGGGAAGCTTCCCCTGCTGGCGGTGACGCTCGAGGTATTTCGGCGCGCCCCCTTGCGCCACCCGCGCCAGGCGCCCGCGGTATTCGCGCACCA
>Ga0105095_10000234_pt1 | contig 25662 bp, 20 predicted proteins | sample PPLLak2March2015_2_FD_79180 | JGI IMG/M metagenome (GOLD analysis project Ga0105095, IMG submission 79180) | Freshwater sediment microbial communities from Prairie Pothole Lake near Jamestown, North Dakota, USA - PPLs Lake P8 Core (3) Depth... | ecosystem: Environmental > Aquatic > Freshwater >...
ATATGTCTCTTCACGCGACAGGAGTACATTCACGGCTTTATGACCGGAATCAGCCTCCGCAACCAGGAGGGGAAGCTCGCGGTAAGCATCCGGGCCGGCAACGATATCAACAAGGTTCTCATTCTCAAGTATTTGTTCTTTAAGTCTTTCGGCCATGCAACCTATCAGTCCCACAACCAGACTCTTGTTTTTCTTTTTCAGGTGCTTAATCGCTTTTAATCTGTTCCAGATCCGTTGCTCAGCATTTTCCCGGATTGAGCAGGTATTAATAAGGATCAGGTCAGCTTCATTTATATCTGCAACAGATGTAAATCCCTTTTCCGAAAGAATTGACACAACAACCTCACTGTCAGCGACATTCATCTGACAACCGTAGGTTTCTATATAGACTTTTTTACTCAATTGAACCTCTGTTACCTTAATAAAATTAAAGCTAAGGACGATGAGTTATGAGTCATGAGTGATGAGATCCTGGTACTCACCGCTCACCGCTCACCTCTCATAACTCACCGCTAATATTTTCTTCCACAAAAGTATACAACCTGAATGATGTATTAAAGAAATATTTAATTTAGCAATCTAATTAATAGTATGTTTTATGTCAGGTCACAGTAAATGGTCAACGATAAAAAGGAAGAAGGGAGCAGCTGATGCCAGGAGAGGCAAGATCTTCACGAAGATCATAAAAGAAATAATCATTGCTGCGAAGGAAGGTGGAGGCGACCCCGATACAAATGCCCGGCTGAGGCTTGCGATCCAGAATGCCAAGGGCGCCAATATGCCAAAAGATAATATTGAACGGGCGATAAAAAAAGCTGTTGGTGCTGATGCAGTAAGTTATATCGAGACTTCGTTTGAAGGGTATGGCCCTCATGGAATTGCGGTTTTTGCAGAGTGCCTTACTGATAACAACAACAGAACGGTTGCATCAGTCAGGTCGGTATTCAATAAGTTTGGAGGTAACCTGGGTACCAACGGTTCACTTACTTATCTTTTTGACCGTAAAGGAATTTTTACAATTATAAAGGATGATGATTTATCCCTCGATGACCTGGAGCTCGAAATGATCGATGCAGGGGCACAGGATTTTGAAGTTGATGAAGATACTGTTACGATCACCTGTGCAAAGGAGGATTTTGGTAACGTTAGCAGAAAATTAAGTGAACTGGGTATCGAGCCCGAAGAATCACGATTGAAGAGAATTCCGAATGACACCAAAAAGCTGGAAATCGAATCAGCCAAGAAGGTCATGAAATTCATTGAAATCCTTGAGGATGATGATGATATCCAGAATGTGTATCATAATCTGGAAATGACAGACGAACTGGCAGAAGCACTTGAGTAGCATGTGAAATTATGAAAAATATACCTGTACTGATTTTATCTCTCTTTGTTATTTATTCCTGTAAAAAGGAAAATAGTGAGACAAAATGGGAAGATTCATTCGGACAGGGGAATGCACTTTTTGTAACATCTGCACCCGATTCGGGTATCATTGCTTGTGGCATTCTTGACAACAAGCCATATCTGATAAAACTTTCGAAAGATAAAACACAGGAAGCCGATTACAAATCGGGGAGAGCTGGCTTGTTCAGCTCGGTTTGGCCCGGCAATTCATTTTATATTACGGGAGGAAGCTCCGACGGGAAAATGCTGCTCGCCAGGATCGACAATGAGGGAACCGAAGTCTGGGATACAGTAATTGCTGCAGGATTTAATGTTGACCGGACAGATATAAAATATACGGGTAATGGAACACTTCTGGCAGTCGGAACCGCCAGTGCGGAGCTCACAGGTTCAGGGGCGGGCGGGCTCAGTTTCATCAGGTTCGACACTGCAGGGCATGTAATTGAAAATAAGGAAATTACAGAAACAGAATTAATCTCTGCTGAAAGAATCTTCCTTGATAATCAGGGTAACATATTTCTTCCTCTGACAAGGCAGGTCATCGGTGCAAAAACAAGGGCCAGCGTGGCAAAATATAACAGCGACTTTCAGAAATTATGGGAGACAGTGCTGTCGAATAATCCCGGCTTTTCTGCTGCTTCCTACGGTGTAACCGGTGACGGTGCAGGTAATATTTATGTAGCAGGCAAGACAGAAGTATCAAAAGAATCAGGAACTCTGGATAATTCATTTTTAGTATCGCTGGGTCCGTCAGGAACGGTACGCTGGAAGAAATACCTTGAAAATGCCAATACCGGAACGGATCTGATGTTAAGCGACAATATAATTATAATGCTGAACAGAAACTGTTTCGTTGTCAACGTGGCAAATACGGATGACGGCGCTGAAGCAGACCGGGTCCGCATGTTTGAAGTATGTGACCCGTATGACTCTGATGCGAAAGGTTCAAGTCTTGACCTGCATTATGACGGGAGTATCCTGGTTGGTGGTAAGAAAGGTAATAGTTTCTACATCGCCATGAAACCTTTTACACCCTGATCTGTTGTGTGATAAGAAATTGAGTCGGGAACACGTTTTAATTCTGTATTTGAAGTATTAACTTTGCCTCATGATCAGAAAGACTTTATTACTTTTTGTCATTTTTCTTCTGGCAGGTGATTTATGCAGATCGCAGGCATTTATCAGGACAGCTGATCTTATGAGGCGACCCGATGAAGGATCCGGAAAGGGCACTCTTAATATTGTCCAGGACCGGGCTGTTGATACTCTTTTAAGCCGCTATATTCTTTCAAACAAAAGAATCAGAACCATAGAAGGTACTCAGGGAATACAGGGTTTCAGAATTCAAATATATTACAACAATGCCAGAAATGCCCGTGAAGAATCGGCAAGAACCAGGGCTGATTTCATAAATAAATTTCCCGACATTGTTTCATATGCACAATACCAGGAACCAGGCTATTTTATGGTCAGGGCAGGTAACTACAGAACAAAATCTGAGGGTTATAAAGACCTTCTGTCCATCCGTAAAGAGTTTCCCAATGCCTATCTGGTGCCGGCGGTGATCACGTACCCGGGAACGATAAAAAAATAACTATGAGCGATAGCATCAGACATGAATGCGGCATTGCAATGCTTCGATTGCTAAAGCCGGTCAAATACTATATTGATAAATACGGTAACTGGGATTATGGTCTCCAGAAGATGTACCTGATGATGGAAAAACAGCATAACAGGGGACAGGATGGAGCAGGAATCGCCGGTATCAAGCTTAATGTTCCGCCAGGGAACAGGTATTTATTCAGACAGAGGTCAAACAGGGCTGATCCGATAAAGGAAATTTTCGGACTTATTTATGATGATATTCAGAAAATTACCGGAGCTAATGATGCAAGATTACTTGCTCCGGATTTTATAAGGGAAAAGGTTCCATATGCATGTGATATTTATCTGGGTCATTTGCGATATGGTACTTATGGACATTATACGATTGATTATGTCCATCCTGTGAGCCGTGAAAATAACTGGAAATCAAAGAACCTTGTGATGGCCGGCAACTTCAACCTTACAAACGTCGGTGAAGTGTTCAACAGTCTTATCGATCTGGGACAAAATCCTGTTGATTTCTCTGACACTGTAACGATCCTTGAAAACATCGGTCACCGGCTTGATGAGGAAAATGAAAGGCTTTTCAGGCATTTCAAAGCAAAGGGGTATTCCAAAAAAGAGATCTCACCACTCATTGAAAAAGATCTCGATCTGGTAACTGTTCTTCAGAAAGCAAGCCGTAACTGGGATGGAGGATATGCCATGGCCGGAATGGTCGGACATGGAGATGCATTTGTAATAAGGGATCCGGCCGGAATCAGACCTGCTTTCTATTATATTGATGATGAGGTGGTTGTTGTGGCTTCCGAACGACCCGTTATCCAGACCATCTTTAACATAAGAACAGATAACGTAATTGAACTTCCACCCGCTCATGCAATTATTGTCAAAGCTTCAGGGAACATTTCTATTGAGAAAATCAGGGATGAAGCCGAGCCCAAAAAGTGTTCCTTTGAGAGAATATACTTTTCACGCGGAACTGATAAGACAATATACCGCGAAAGAAAAAAACTTGGTGAGATCCTGACCCAGCCTGTACTTAAAGCTATCGGTTATGATCTTGACAATACTGTCTTTTCATATATACCGAATACTGCAGAAAGTGCATTTTACGGCCTGATAAAAGGAGTGGAGGATTATCTGAACCAGTCTAAAATTGAGGAAATATTAAAAAAAGGGAATAGCCTTTCAAGGGAAAAGCTTACGGAGATAATCAATCACCGGCCAAGAGTTGAAAAAATCGCTGTAAAGGATGCTAAACTCAGGACATTTATTACAGAAGACGCTGCACGAGATGACCTTGTCGGACATGTTTATGACGTTACATATGGGGTCATAAGGCGGGGATTAGATAACCTTGTTGTTATCGATGATTCGATAGTGAGAGGTACCACCCTGAAGCAGAGCATAATCAGGATACTCGACAGGCTGAGTCCCAAAAAGATTGTTGTCGTCTCATCATCACCCCAGCTGAGATATCCTGACTGTTACGGGATTGACATGGCCAAACTGGGCGATCTGATAGCCTTCAGGGCTGCTATTGAATTGCTGAAGGAGTCGGGCAGGGAGAAGCTGATAAGGAAGATCTACGAAGATGCAAAGATTGAGCTGACGAAACCGGTAGAGGAGATCAGAAACCTCTTAAAGGAGATCTATAAACCCTTCTGTCCCGAAGAGATTTCCCGTAAAATCTCATCAATGCTCAGATCTGAAGAGATCACCGCGGAGGTTGAGATCGTTTACCAGTCGATTGATGGACTCCACCTGGCTTGTCCGGGGCATACGGGCGACTGGTATTTTACAGGAAATTACCCGACCCCCGGTGGTAATAAAGTAGCCAGCCAGTCTTACATAAATTATATTGAGGGAACAAATGCGAGAGCCTATTAACGCCTGTGCGAGAACCAGGGGATCATAAAATCCTTCATATAGGAAGCGAGATGCCTGTTGATCTTTTCTACGTATATATCCCTGAGCGTTATCATGATGCCTGTTTCCTCAACATTACCGAACTTATGATTGATGAAAGTACCGAATGTACGCATCGTCGGTGAAAGGTTCATATATGCATTGATAAGGGGAGGTATGTTTTCACCCAGTTTTCTTACTTCAGCTGAAAGTATTTTGTAATTTTCCTTGTAGCGGGTGCCCTTGAACAATTTCTTCATCTCATCCTCGTGCAGGTCAATATTTGCAGGCTCGATCGGAGTCATCAGATTATCAGGATCATTGAAATGTTTTTTAAGGAAATAAAGGATCATGTTCCTTGCACTCTGGTGAAAATGAGGGTACATGGTCACCTTTCCGAAAAGATATTTAATATGATGATTATCAAGAAAGAGCGCACCAAGTCCATCCCAGAGGTTATCCAGCGCATAAAGGCTTTTTCTTCCCCTGGCCTTTGACTGGTAATCGGGATGAACGAAAGAACGACCAAGTTCCATCATGTGCGGATAATACTTTGAAAGGAATTTTTTGGAAAAATTGAAATATATTGAAGAGGCAAGTTTATTGATATCACACTGAAAACAGCCTTTCGGAGGGAAATAATAACGATAGCCACCGATTACCTCCCTGTTGTCAGGATCCCACACTATCAGCTGCTTCTGCGGATCATCCTTTGCCGTATCAAAATTGTCGATATCAATAGCATGACCGGTTCCTCCTCCGGCATGCCGGAAAGTGATCTCCCTGACCCTGCCCACTTCCTGCATAAGAACCGAAGACTCATTGTTATCGAAAATATAAACTTCATTATTGCCATTGTTTGTCTTGCGAAGAAGCCTCTCTTTAGTAAGCTCTGCAATTATTTGGTCTAAAGGCAACTGTTCAACAATGGCTTCCATTTCCTTTTATTATAAAAGAAGTTCGCATATATTAAATAAAAAATCGGACGCAAATTTAATATTTTTTTATTCCATTATTAACGGGGAATAAATGAATCCAGTTCGTATGATCTGGATTTGACCCATTCAGCCCAATCGGAGGGTGATTTTGAATTGTCGAAAGTTTGCCACGGGATAACCTTTCCGAAAACAAGTGAAATATCCTTCTCCTTCTGCCGGAACATTTCCCGCGGAAGATACAGCATTTCTATATTCACCCTTATACCGAAGAGATTCCGCAGGTTTGAGAAATTATAAAAAAAGTTGGAATTTCTGCCTGAGAAGTAAGCAGGAATGATATCGCGTTTATGTTGTATTGCCTTGGATATAAAGCTTTTATGCCATACCAGGTCTTTAATGACCCCATGCTTCTTACGGGAGCAAAGTCCGGCGGGAAAATAGAGTATCTGGCTGTCGGAGGCATATGTCTCTTCGAGAAGTCTTACAGCATCCTTTGCCTGTCCTCCGTGCTTATTTACCGGAAGAAATATCCCTGAGAAATTCTCAAGATTCATCAGAAGGTCATTGACCGGGAATTTAATGTTGCTATAATGCTTCGAAAGTTCATCCATGAAAACCAACCCGTCAAGACCGCCGAGCGGGTGATTCGAAACAAAAAAATACCTGCCTTCTGCAGGAATATTCTCCCGTCCGTATACCTGGTACCTGATGCCCATGGTTTTAAGCGATGCCTTAATAAATTCGGCATCCCTCAATTTGGCATGCTCGCTAAGAAGGAAGTTTATATCGTCCTGGTGGATAATCCTTTTCAGATAATTTATAATGAATGAAGGAATTACTTTTGTCAGTGCAGGATTCCTGGATCGCAGGACTTTCTCAACATCAATCTGGAGGACGGGTTTATTTCCAACGGACTCATCCATTTGCTTCGAAAAATTGTTATGAATGCAAAAATACCAAATTTATTCATCCAAGGTTTATCCCGGTTGATCTCTCTTTCTCAGGTAGAAGCAGGCAGACCATCAAAAAAGTTTTCAACAATAAGGTAAAAAAGTGGAGGAAAGTGGGGTAAAGTGGATATTTATTACTTATTTTAGCGGATTAATTACATAAAAGGGTCATGGCCTCATTTATTGGCGATTATACGTGCAAGGTAGACGTCAAGGGAAGGATAATCCTTCCGATGGCGTTCAAAAAGCAAATGCCTGCTGACGCAAATGACCATTTTGTCGTGAGGAAAGACATTTTCGAAAACTGTCTGGCTCTCTATTCGATCGAGGATTGGAACCGGCAGCTGGATAAGATCAGGAAGAAGATCAATCCGTATAACCGTGAACACAACAAATTCCTGAGAAATTTTTTCAGAGGAGCGGCTGATCTTCCACTCGACAGCAACAACCGGATGCTTGTGCCAAAAAGACTACTTGATCTTATCGGGGCCGGAAGAGATGTAGTCCTGGCAGCCCGGGATGGAAGGATCGAAATCTGGTCTGTGGAAACTTTTGAATCGACAGGTATGCCTGCTGATGACTTTGCCGATCTGGCAGAAAAACTATTGGGAGGTACAATCAACGAGTCCGAAGAATAATGGTCTATCATATCCCTGCACTGCTGGATGAATGTATAGAAGGGCTTAATATCCGGCCTGACGGGATATATGTTGACGCTACTTTTGGCGGCGGCGGGCATTCGGGGGAGATCCTGAAACGGCTTCAAACAGGAAAACTAATTGCATTTGACCAGGATAAGGATGCAGGCAAAAATGTTCCGGACGATAATCGGTTCCTGTTTCTTAATCAGAATTTCCGGTTCCTCAGAAACAATCTGAGATTTAACGGGATTGAATCCATCGACGGACTACTCGCCGATCTGGGAGTATCATTCCATCAGTTTGATGAGCCTGAAAGAGGATTTACATTCCGCTATGATGCCCCCCTGGATATGAGAATGAACAAAAGCGGAACGCTCACGGCTGCGGATCTGATCCAGACACTTGATGAACATCACCTGGCTGATATATTTTATAATTACGGCGAACTGAACAATTCCGGGAGAGTTGCCCGGGAAATAATTGCTGCAAGAAAGATCAGGCCCGTAAAAACATCCGGCGATCTGATGTCAGCAATTAAAAAACTGGTGCCGGTAAGACAGGAGCATAAATTCTATGCCAGGATTTTTCAGGCTCTCAGAATCGCCGTCAATCATGAGATCGAATACCTGAAAGAGATGCTGCTGCAGACTCTCGATGTGTTAAAACTGGAAGGACGCCTGGTTATAGTTACCTATCATTCCCTCGAGGACAGGGTTGTCAAGAACTTCATGCGGACCGGAAATTTTGAGGGGATTGAGAAAAAAGATTTTTATGGGAATCCTGAAACCCCGTTCAGGATACTGAATAAAAAAGGAATTACTCCCGGTAAAGAAGAAATATCAAAAAACAACCGGGCCCGAAGTGCAAGATTAAGAATTGCTGAAAAGATCTGAGAATATGGCAGAAGGCAGCACAGGACAGAATAATAAGAAAAAAACAGGAAGTTTCCTGAAGGAGCTTCTCAGCGGTAGCATGATCACTGAGAAGATCATTCTAAAAAACCTGTGGTATGTTCTTCTGATCACACTCCTTGCAGCGATTTACATAGGCAGCAGGTTCAATGCCGAGAAAATTACCCGTGAAACGACAAGGCTTCAGCGTGAAGTCAGGGAACTCAGGTCCGAATCGCTTGCAACATCGGCCGAGCTGATGTTTATAAGCCGGCAATCGGAAGTTTACAGACTGGTCAAAGAAAAAGGACTGAACCTGGAGGAAATGAGAACTCCTCCTTATAAACTGCTGGTAGAGAAATAGAAAGATGGCAGTAAGGGATGAAATAGTATGGCGTAGCGGCATTGTTTATTTTGCAGTGGTACTTATTGCGGTTGCCATCCTTATCCGCATTCTCGTCCTTCAGTTCGTGCAGCATGGTAAATGGGCTGACATGAGTGAAAAATACGTTTACCAGACTACCGAAATGCCTGCAAACAGAGGAGACATCCTGGCATATGACGGACGTCTTCTTGCCAGTTCGGTTCCATACTACACAATTTACATGGATACAAAAAGCACCGGAATGTCAGCATCCACATGGTCAAAAGGCATTAACGGATTGTCGGCAGGACTGGCAAAGCATCTGGGAGTGAGATCAGCGGCTGAATGGAAATCATTAATAACGGAAGCCCGACGCAAAGGGGACCGGTATTTTCTGATTAAGAGAAGGGTGGATTATGAGACACTAAAAGAACTCAGAAAGCTCCCGATCTTCAGGGAGGGACAATACAGGGGAGGTATGGTAGCACAGGCTGAGAACATACGGGTGCGCCCAAACAACGAGCTTGCTGCCAGAACGATAGGTTACCTGAATCAGGGTAATGAAGGAACCGTGGTTGGTATTGAAGGTTCCTTCAACAAAGAACTTGCCGGAAAGAACGGGATGGTCATAAAGCAGCGGCTGACCGGCGGTGACTGGATCACGGTCGCCGGAGCCGGCAGCATTGAATCAAGGGACGGGAATGACATTATTACCACAATAGATATTGATCTCCAGGATGTGGCATCATCAGCACTTGCGAACCAGCTAAGTAAACATAATGCTCATCACGGGTGTGCAATTGTGATGGAAGTTGCCACAGGCGATATCCGGGCGATAGCAAACCTGGAGATAGGCAGCGATGGCCGGTACCACGAAACTTATAATTATGCGATAGGCGAAAGTACAGAACCGGGATCGACTTTTAAACTACCGGTGTTGATAGCTGCGCTTGAGGATGGGGTGATCGATACAGGCGATATTGTTGATACCGGCTCAGGCAGTGTTAAATTCTATAATACGATCATCAGGGATACGAGGGAAGAGGGCTACGGAAAACTTACATTAAAACAGGTTTTTGAATTATCCTCAAATGTGGGCACATCAAAGCTGATCAATGAACATTACAGGGATAATCCCGGGGATTTTGTTGACCGGCTCTATGCTATGAAGCTGAATGACAATCTGAATATCCAGATCAGGGGAGAGGGAGAGCCGCTAATAAGACATCCGGGCGACAAACTATGGTCAGGACTCTCCCTGCCAATGATGTCGCACGGTTATGAGGTTCGGTTGACTCCATTACAGATCCTCACATTCTATAATGCTGTAGCGAATGACGGAAGGATGATGAAACCAAGGTTTGTTACGGCAGTCACACATAACGGAAATGTAATCCGTCGTTACGAACCCGATGTGATAATTAACTCAATAGCATCACGATCAACAATAAAGAAAGCCAGGAAGATGATGGAGGGAGTTGTTGAACGCGGAACTGCCATGAACCTCAGGAATCCGAATTATAAAATTGCCGGTAAAACTGGTACGGCGCAGATAGCACTGGGCAAAACCGGATACCGGTCGGGAGCGAGAATCTCTTACCAGGCTTCATTTGCAGGTTATTTTCCGGCTGAATATCCTTTGTACTCCTGTATAGTTGTGGTAAATGCCCCTTCAAACGGTGTATACTACGGCAACCTTGTTGCCGGTTCGGTATTTAAGGAGATCTCGGATAAGATCTATGCAACAAATTTCTACAGGGATTTTAAAGATCCCTTTAATAATGAAAGAGTTGCAATGGCGCCGGAAGCAGGTAACGGTTACCGGGAAGACATCAATAAAGTTCTCCGGGAACTTGATGTCAGGTACCGGAGAACGGCAAACAACGACTGGGTCAAAACCAGGGAGAGCGGGGACACCATAAAACTGGTGGGTGTGAATATCAGTAAAGGACTGGTCCCGGATGTACGGGGAATGAGCCTCCGGGATGCAATCTATCTTCTGGAAAATTCAGGGTACAGGGTCAGATACAGCGGAAAAGGGAAAGTGCTCAGACAGTCACCGGAGCACGGGGCAAGATATTTTGAGGGACAAATAGTTTCTCTTGAACTGAATATGTGAAATGAAGGAGATTGGAAAAATAATCGGCGGGATCAATATCATTTCCTGGTCGGGAGACAGGAACAGGAATATTGAAACCATCACATTTGATTCACGCAATGTCGCCGGAGGTTCACTTTTCATAGCAGTAAAAGGATCAAAGACCAACGGGCACAGCTTTATTTCCGATGCAGTAAAAAATGGCGCTTCATGTGTGATCTGTGAAAAGCTCCCGGATAATCCTGACAAAAATGTAACATGGATCGTAACTGACAATTCAGCAAAAGCCCTCGGGCAGGTTGCGTCCAACTTTTACGGCAATCCTTCATCAAAACTAAAGCTTACGGGTGTTACCGGCACAAACGGAAAAACTACCATTGCCACATTGCTTTACAGAATGTTTACCGGGCTCGGATATAAATGCGGCCTCTTCTCAACAGTCTGTAATTATATAATTGACAGGGAGCTCGAGGCTACCCATACCACACCTGATCCTGTCCAGCTGAACAGGACCATGCAGGGGATGGTCGAAGCCGGATGTGATTATGCATTTATGGAGGTGAGTTCGCATTCAGCTGATCAGCAAAGGATCGCAGGACTTGAATTTGTTGGTGCGATATTTACGAACCTTACACATGACCACCTCGATTATCATAAGACATTTGATAATTACCTGGCTGCCAAAAAAAGGTGGTTCGATTCCTTGCCGGAAAATGCATTTGCACTTGTCAATGCTGATGACAAAAACGGTCAAGTTATGCTTCAGAATTGTAAGGCAAAGCATTATACATTTTCTGTAAGGGGAATGGCTGATTTTCGTTGCGGCATCATTGAGCAGAGTTTCAGTGGAATGGGTTTAAGGATCATGGGGGAGGAGCTCTGGACGGGATTCATAGGTGATTACAATGCTTCAAACCTGCTGGCTGTATACGCTGCTTCAGAGCTTCTCGGAGCAAACAGGCATGAGATCCTGACTACAATGAGCGGTCTGACATCTGTACCGGGAAGACTTGAGACTGTAAGATCGGCATCAGGCATTACAGGACTGGTTGATTATGCCCATACACCTGATGCACTTCTGAATGTGATCGGTACAATAAACAAGATCAGAAGTCCCGGAGTTCAGCTGATTACCGTTGTTGGGGCAGGAGGCGACCGTGACCGTACAAAGCGGCCTAAAATGGCTGCTATCTCAGCTGAAGGAAGTACCAGGATCATACTCACATCTGACAATCCCAGAACCGAAGACCCTGAAAAGATACTCGATGATATGGAGACAGGAATTACCCCTGAGCTGAAGAAAAAGACCCTGAGGATCACCGACAGACGTGAAGCAATAAAGACTGCAGTAATGCTGGCGAATCCGGGTGATGTGATACTCGTTGCCGGTAAAGGTCATGAACCTTACCAGGAGGTCAACGGTGTAAAGCACCATTTCGATGACAGGGAGGAACTGAAAAAGGCGTTGATGCAAAAATAAAATAAGGAAGGATGCTGAACTATCTGTTTGACTATCTTGACAAACTTAATGTTCCCGGAGCAGGAGTCTTCGCTTATATATCCTTCAGATCAGCAGCAGCAGTGATCACATCATTGTTCATTTCAATGCTGATCGGGAAACGTATAATTCAGTCCCTTCAGAAAAAACAGGTGGGTGAGGTTGTCCGTGATCTGGGTCTTGAGGGACAATACCGGAAGGAGGGAACTCCTTCAATGGGAGGGATAATAATACTTGCCTCGATAATTATTCCCACTCTTCTTTTTGCAAGGCTTGAGAACATTTATGTTCTGATGATGCTGCTGACAACCGTCTGGCTAGGTCTGATCGGATTCCTTGACGATTACATAAAAGTATTCAAAAAGAACAAGGAAGGGCTTGCCGGACGCTTCAAGATCATCGGCCAGACAGTACTGGGGCTTATTGTCGGGCTGACTCTTTTCTTCAGCGATGATGTAATGATTGTCGAAAAAGTAAGCCTTACGGACCTCAGTCCGAGGGAGAAGTTTGAACTGCTCGACCAGTCTGCGCCAGTTTCATTACAAAGTGAAATAACCCTGGAAAGAAAATCCAGCAAGACCACAATTCCATTTGTAAAAAACAATGAATTTGATTATTCCTGGCTTGTTGCATTCATTAATGAAGAGCACAGGCGACTTTGGACATGGCTCGTCTTTGTACTGATTACCATATTCATACTTACCGCAGTCTCCAACGGAGCTAATATCACGGACGGCCTTGACGGGCTGGCCACAGGGGTATCTGCAATAATAGGCTCGGCGCTGGCCATACTTGCATATGTTTCAAGTAATATGATCTATGCCGATTACCTTAATATAATGTTCATTCCCGATTCTGAAGAGCTTGTAATATTTGCAAGCGCATTCATCGGAGGTACAATCGGCTTCCTATGGTATAATTCGTTCCCGGCACAGGTTTTTATGGGCGATACGGGTTCACTTGCACTCGGCGGGATAATAGCAGTTTTTGCGATAATAATAAGAAAAGAACTGCTGATACCAGTTTTATGCGGGATCTTCCTGGTTGAGAATCTTTCAGTTGTAATCCAGGTAGCATGGTATAAAAGGACAAGAAGAAAATACGGAGAGGGCAGGAGGGTCTTCCTGATGGCTCCCCTTCACCACCATTATCAGAAGAAAGGTTACCCTGAACCGAAAATAGTCATACGGTTCTGGATTGTAGCCCTGATACTGGCAGTAATTAGCATCGTGACGCTTAAGATCAGATAGTTGAATGGAAAAAAGAATTGTTATTCTGGGAGCCGGGGAAAGTGGTACAGGATCGGCCATATTGGCCCTGAAGCAGGGATTTGATGTCTTTGTTTCCGATAAAGGGGAGATAAAGGAGAAATACAGGCAAGAGCTTGATAAACATCATGTCAGGTGGGAACAGGGAACCCATACCGAAGAAGAGATACTTGATGCAGCTGAGGTGATAAAGAGTCCGGGGATCAGGGAGGATACTCCGTTGGTTGTCAGAATCAGGGAGAAAGGAATTCCCGTGATCTCTGAAATTGAATTTGCCGGCAGATATGCAACCGGAACGAAGATATGTGTTACAGGCAGTAATGGTAAGACAACAGTGACAAACCTTATTTGGCACATGCTAACAAAAGCAGGCAAAAATGTTGCAATGACAGGTAATGTGGGCAACAGCTTTGCAATGGCTGTTGCAGAAGGATCATATGATTATTATGTGATAGAGCTGAGCAGTTTTCAGCTCGACGGTATGTTTGATTTTAGAGCTGAAATCGCCATTCTGTTGAATATAACACCCGATCACCTCGACAGGTATGGCTACAAATTTCAGAATTACATCGATTCAAAATTCAGGGTTACCAGGAACCAGACAAAATCAGATTGCCTGATATACTGGGCTGATGATCCTGTTATTAAAGCGGAATTATCCAAAAAGCAATATATGATGACCATTCTTCCTTTCTCCGATACTTTAAAAGAGAATATGGTTGCTTACATCGACAATAAGGAATTAATAATTGATTACCAAAATAAAACCAAGCTTATGACCATTCATGAACTGGCGCTCAAAGGACGTCATAACACCTACAATTCAATGGCAGCTGCTATTGCGGGTAAAGTGCTGAACATCCGCAAGGATGTTATCAGAGAAAGTCTTGCTGATTTTCAGGGGGTCGAACACCGTCTGGAACCGGTAATCAAAGTAAGCGGTATAAACTTCATCAATGACTCAAAAGCTACAAATGTCAATTCGACCTGGTATGCCCTTGAATGCATGGAGACTGATGTCGTCTGGATTGCAGGAGGTATTGATAAAGGTAATGACTATTCGGAATTGTTCCAGGTGGTGAAGCAAAAGGTAAAAGCTGTTGTTTGTCTTGGTAAAGACAACAAAAAGATAATGGAATCCTTTAAGGATAAAGTACCAACTATTGTTGAAACGATGTCGATGGAAGAAGCGGTCAGGTCGGCATATTACCTGGCAAAGAAAGGTGAAACTGTGCTGCTTTCGCCTGCCTGTGCCAGCTTTGACCTCTTCAACAATTATGAAGACAGGGGCCGGCAGTTTAAAGCGGCTGTCAGAAACCTTTAAAATTCATACAGATGCAGCAAGGCTGGCTTACAAAGACATTTAAAGGAGACAGGGCACTATGGGGTCTTGTAGCTCTTTTTATGGTCTATTCTCTGCTGGCAGTTTACAGCTCATCGGTTAATGTGGCGTTCAGGAGTTACGGCGGAGACACGACTTATTTTCTCAGAAGCCAGTTCATTATGCTCCTCCTGGGCCTGGCCATAATTGTGATTGTACATTACCTGCCATACAGGATCTATTTTTCACTTGCCGGATTATTCCTGATTGTTGCGGCCGTCCTCCTGGTGCTGACATTTATTTTCGGTGCAAGGGTAAACGAAGCAACACGGTGGCTAGAGATTCCGGGAACGAACTTCAGGCTTCAGACCTCTGATGTTGCCAAAGTGGCGCTGGTGCTCTACCTGGCAAGAACCCTGGCAAAATATCAGAGCGAACTGGATAATTTCATTCTTGTAACCAGGTATTTCATTTTTCCGGTCGGCATTATCTGCGGACTTATCATGCCGGAAAACCTTTCCACTGCCGTGATGATCTTTGGGATCAGCATAATAATATTGTATATAGGACGGGTACCTGTCAGATTCCTGCTGGCTTACATCGGCCTGGCTGTCGCCTGTGTTGTTTTATTTGCATTGCTATTATCTGTTGTTACAAAAGACAACAGGGTGGAAGTATGGAAAAACAGGCTGGAAAACTATTTCACAGGAAAGGGCGACGGAGCTGATGATTACCAGGCGAACCAGGCGAAAATTGCCATTTCAACCGGAGGTTTGTTCGGGAAAGCACCGGGAAGAAGTACCCAGAGGAACATGCTTCCGCAATCAAATTCCGATTTCATATTTGCAATAATTATAGAGGAATACGGATTATTGCTGGGTGCAATACCTCTCATTCTGGGATATATGATCCTTTTGTTCAGGGGAATAACCATTGCTAAAAAATGTGAGACAGGATTCCCGGCCTTTCTTGTCCTGGGACTTACGGTAATGATTGTTGTACAGGCAATGATGAACATGCTTGTGGCTGTGGGACTGCTGCCCGTAACCGGGCAAACACTCCCGATGGTCAGTTGGGGGAGAACTTCCGTCCTGATGATGTGTTTTTCGATCGGAGTGATATTGAGTGTGAGCAGGGTGGTCAATGCAAGGATAAAGAAGGAAGAACTTCCTGAAGATGAAAAAACGGATGAAGGAGAAAGGATATATGAACCGGCAGGAGCATAAAAGGATAATAATAAGCGGAGGAGGTACCGGGGGACATATATTTCCGGCCATCTCGGTTGCCAATGCTCTCAGGAAGACAGATCCTGAGATAGATATCCTTTTTGTCGGCGCTAAAGGGCGGATGGAAATGGAAAAAGTTCCTGCATCGGGTTATAAGATTGTAGGTCTTCCGGTGGCCGGATTTTACAGAAAACTGACGCTTAAGAACTTCACTGTGATAATAAGACTTCTCAGGAGCATCATCATGGCCAGGAAGATCATAAAGGAATTCGGTCCGGATGTTGTTGTTGGTTTCGGAGGTTATGCCAGCGGTCCGGTTCTTCATCAGGCAGGGAGAATGGGAATTCCGACACTCATCCAGGAACAGAACAGCTATGCAGGAATTACAAATACACTGCTTGCCAGAAAGGCTTCGGTGATCTGCGTAGCTTATGACGGAATGGAGAGATACTTTCCGGCTGAAAAGATCAGAAGAACCGGGAATCCTGTCCGTCAGAATTTCGACAACATTGATATAATGAGGGATGAGGCGCTGACATTCTTCAGACTTAAGAAAAAAGCCCCGGTGATCCTGGTGCTGGGCGGATCACTCGGAGCCGGTACTATAAATAAAAGCCTGAGCAATAACCTTCAGAAGATGATCGATTCAGGCTATCAGTGGCTCTGGCAGACCGGAAAGAATTATTTTAACGCAATAAAGGAACAGGTATCACTTACTTCAGGTAAAACCATCTCGCTGCATCCGTTCATAAACAGGATGGATTACGCTTTTGCTGCGGCAGATATAATCGTTTCAAGGGCAGGTGCAGGAACCATTTCGGAATTGTGCCTCGTCGGGAAACCGGTAATCCTTGTACCATCGCCAAATGTTGCTGAAGATCATCAGACTAAAAATGCTGCAGCACTCTCAGTTAAAATAGCTGCAATGGTGATCCGCGATAACCAGGCTATGAAAAACCTTGTAGATAAGGCAATCAGACTTGCAGGTGATAAAAAGCAACAGAAAATCCTGTCGGATAACATTAAGAAAATGGCTGACAGGGATGCCGACATAAGGATAGCAAAAGAGGTACTAAATCTGGCAGGAGGATGAATAATTTTAAAAACATAGAAGGAATCTATTTTGTGGGGATAGGCGGCATAGGCATGAGCGCCCTTGCACTTTATTTCAGAAAGGGCGGATTTACAATTGCCGGATACGACAGATCAAAAAACTGCATAACCGACAATCTTTCCGATGAAGGATGTGACATCGTTTTCCGGGATGACGTTTCAACTCTCCCGGCTCTTTTTCAGGATCCTGCACGAAAAACCCGAGTGCTTGTCATTTATACTCCGGCAATCCCGGGTGACAGTGTCATAATGGGCTATTTCAGAAAAAACGGGTACAATATCCATAAAAGGGCTGAGATACTCGGACTGATTTCTAATGGAACCGATACAATCGCAGTCGCCGGAACCCATGGAAAGACGACAATTTCCACAATGATAGCCCACCTGCTGAAACAATCGCATGTCGACTGCTCTGCTTTTCTCGGCGGGATCTCCCGGAACTACAACACAAATATGCTCCTTGGAGAGGGGCGATACACAGTCATGGAAGCCGATGAATATGATCGTTCATTCCATACACTCAGTCCGCTGATGGCCGTTATCAGCGCCGTCGATGCCGATCATCTCGATATTTACGGTGATCATAAATCCATGATCGAGGCATATAATGTGTTTTGTGGGAAGATTCGTCCCGGCGGAATGCTTATTGTAAACAGCAGAATAAAGAACATTCTCAGATGTCCTTCAGGACTCACTTGCTACACTTATGGCAATGATCCGGATGCGGATTACAGGAATTTTGATGTAGAGCATACCGGCGATCTTTACCGGTTCAACCTTAAAACGCCGGAAGGAATACTGAAAGATCTTCATTTTGCCTATCCCGGTAAAATCAACCTCGACAATCTGACTGTGGCAATTGCAATAGCTCTGAAGTGCGGAGTTACTGAAAGCGAGATCCGGAAAGCTATAATCATTTTCCAGGGAGTACGCAGAAGATTTGATATCAGGGTCAATCTTCCGGGACTGACCTACATCGATGACTATGCCCATCACCCCGAAGAGATCAGAGCCTGCATCATGTCGGTGAAAGAATATTTCGGGTGCAGAAAAATCACCGGGATATTTCAGCCGCATCTGTTTTCCCGAACCCTTGATCATGCAGGAAGCTTTGCAAGTGTCCTCGATGAGCTTGATGAAGTGATCCTTCTGCCTGTTTATCCGGCAAGGGAAAAACCAATTGAGGGAGTTACATCAGAACTGATCTTCAATAAGATGAAGCTGGCAAACAAAAGGCTCCTGAAAATGACAGATATCCCGGCAGAACTGGACGTAAAGAAACTTGATGTACTTATTACAATTGGCGCCGGAGATATTGACAAGCTGGTTGAACCAATAGAGAAGAAGCTAAAAAGGGAGGGAAAGAATTGATCAGACTGATGAAGATATTGCTATTGATCCCTGTATTATATCTTTTTATAATGCCTGTATGGCTGGCATCCTTTTACGGATCGAAACCTTGCAGCGGGATTCATATCAGGATTGAGGACTCAGCTGATTATCACTTTGTTACAAAGCGGCAGCTACTTAATCTTGTAAGCGGTAACAGCGGCAGAATTACAGGCCGGCCGGTTAAGGAGGTATCACTCCTTGAGATTGAGAACAGGATAAACGTATTGCGGGAACTTAAAGTAGCTGAAGTTTATACGACCATTGATGGCAGGCTGCATGTATATGCTGACCAGCGTAATCCCGTTATGAGGGTCGTTCCTGATGATGGCGGTGACTTTTTTATTGACGAGGATGGCATCCTGGTCCAGAGAAGAAACCTTTATACACCCAGACTGCATATTATTGAAGGTAATATCAATATAAGCCAGGCAATGCTTAATGGTGTGAGCCTGTTCGATACAAGCATCAAGAGCTCGGTACTGAGAGATGTCTGGCATTTTGTCAGGTACATAAGTCACAACGATTTCTGGTCGGCGCAGATAGATCAGATCTATGTTGACGGCAGGGAAGAGATAGATCTTATTCCAAGAGTAGGTAACCACCAGATACACCTGGGGACTTTCGAAAACTACAAAGACAAGCTGAAAAATCTGGAAACCTTCTACGATAAGGTTCTGCCCGAAGTGGGCTGGAATAAATATTCCCTGATAAACCTCGAATTCAGGGATCAGATAGTATGCAGAAAACGGTAGTAAGAAACAATATTTAAGTAAATGAACAGGAAAGAACAGTACGTAGCAGCAATCGACATCGGGACCACAAAAATTGTCGCTATTGTCGGTAAGAAAAATGAGAATGGCAAAATTGAGATTCTCGGACTGAGCAAGGCACTCTCCAAAGGTGTGAAAAGAGGTGTTGTGATGAATATTGAAGAAACTGTCACGGCAATCCAGACTACAGTTGAAGATGTGCAGAACAGATCAGGAATAATGTTCTCTGAAGTATTCGTCGGGATCGCAGGTCAGCATATAAAAAGCATGAAGAACCGTGGATACATAATGCGCGATAATTATGAGGATGAAATAAAAAAGGAGGAGGTATTCAGGCTGATCGAGGATATGCACAAGATCCACATTGATATCGGCGAGGAGATCATACACGTAATCCCTCAGAATTTCATTGTGGATAATGAGACCGGTGTGAAAAGTCCTATCGGGATGTGCGGAAGAAGGCTTGAAGCCAATTTTCATATAGTAATCGGCCAGGTTGCCGCCGCAAAGAACATCGAAAAGTGTATAAGAAAAGCAAACATGTCAGTAAAGGATATGATCCTTGAACCGCTCGCATCATCCGACGCGGTTCTCACCGATGATGAAAAGGAAGCCGGAGTTGTGCTTGTCGATATCGGTGGTGGTACGACTGACCTGGCAGTCTACTACGACAATATTATCCGGCATACGGCAGTGATCCCGCTGGGAGGTAATGTAGTCACCAAGGATATTAAAGAAGGTTGTGCAATACTCCAGAGGCATGCCGAACAGCTGAAGATCCAGTATGGTTCAGCACTCGGGGACATTGCTCCCGAAGACAAGGTAGTTTCTATACCGGGGATAAGCGGCAGGGAACCTAAGGAGATATCATTCAGAAGCCTTGCATACATAATTCAGTCGAGGATGGAAGAGATCATCGATTTTATAAATTTTGAAATACAGAACTCGGGATATGCTGATAAACTTGCCGCGGGTGTTGTTATTACGGGCGGCGGCGCAATGCTGAAACACCTCCCGCAACTGATGAAATTCAAAACTGCAATGGATGTCAGAATGGGATACCCTAATGAACATCTTGCAGGTCCCGGGAGAAACGAGATCAATCAGCCGATGTATGCAACCAGCGTTGGGCTTATAATGAGAGGATTTGATTACCTCGAAACATATAAGAAAACATTCAATGCAGCACCGCAGACTGAATACGTAAGACCGCGTCACCAGATATATGAGAGGATGGAACCCGTTTCTGAAAATGATACGGAATCTGAATCAGCGGAACAGGCTCATCAGCATGAACCAAGGACATCCCTTACAGAAAAGATCAAGATAATGATGCAGAAGATGTTTGAAGTCGAAGATCAGTCTATCAGCTGAGATTTTCTAAAATTGTCAAAAAACAGATATACTGTTCATTAACAAAAAACTATAACGAGATGCCAGACGACATAATGAATTTTGATCTGCCTGTGGAGAGATCATCAATAATTAAAGTCCTTGGGATTGGTGGCGGCGGGACCAATGCCGTCAATCATATGTTTGAGAAGGGCATCAGGGATGTTAATTTCATTGTATGCAATACCGACCGGCAATCGCTTGTTCATAGTCCGGTCCCTGTTAAGATACAGCTTGGCGAATCGCTCACTGAAGGAATGGGCGCAGGAAGTCAGCCGGATAAAGGTAAGAAGGCCGCACAGGAGAACATTAAAGATGTTATGAATGCCCTTTCGGGGAATACCCGGATGGTATTTGTCACCACAGGGATGGGCGGAGGAACCGGAACAGGTGCAATCCCGGTGATCGCAAAAGCATGCAGGGATGCGGGACTGCTTACAATTGCTGTTGTCACAATTCCTTTCAGATCGGAAGGGAAGGTGCGAATAAAATATGCGATTGACGGGATAGCAGAATTGAAGGATAATGTTGATTCTTTGCTTGTTATAAACAATGAAAAGCTCAGGGAGATCTATGGTAACCAGGGAGTCTCAACGGCATTCGCTAAAGCTGATGATGTTCTGACTACCGCTGTAAAAGGTATTGCTGAAATAATCACAGTGACGGGATATATCAATGTTGACTTTGCGGATGTTGAGACTGTTATGAAGAAATCGGGTGTGGCAGTTATGGGTATGGGTGCTGCTGCAGGTGAGAACAGAGCAATCCGTGCCATCGAAAATGCCCTCACATCACCACTGCTTAATTCAAATGATATAACCGGGGCAAAAAGCATCCTTATAAACATTTCTTCCGGAACAGGAGAATATGAAATTACGATGGACGAACTGGGTGAAATTACCGACTATATGTATGAAGTTGCATCTGAAGATGCCTTGATAATCAGAGGTTTATCCTCTGATATTGCACTCGGCGAAAATATCAGTATCACAGTTATTGCGACAGGGTTTGAAGCAAACAGTATAATGCAGCCCACCAAGCCCGGTAAACCCAAAAAAGTGGAATTGCTTGCAAACAACTACATAACTCCGCCGCGCATAATCCCTGAGAAAAATGAAGAGAGTTTTAAAGTGCATGAAAAAAGACGGGGATCGATCATAACCGACTTTGAAGAAGAAGCCCAGGGTGTTATCGATTTCAGCCTTGACAAGGGTGATAACATGAAGGAACGGAGTGAGAGTGATGGTGAGACCGATGAAGATGGTCAGACAAAACCGGAAGTAACGCTGAGAAAGGTGAAGCAAATGCAGAAGATCCTTCAGAAGGAGGGACTTTCAAGCAAGACAATGAAAGAGAACATTGACACATTTGAGGATGTCCCGGCTTATATAAGGAGAAATATTTCACTGAACTCCTCCGATTCCCAGTCCGGGAGCAAGCTCTCCAAGTTCACCCTCACTTCCGACGATGAGGATGGTCCGGTCCTTCGGGAAAACAATGCCTATCTGAATGATAATGTGGATTAAACAATTAACCTCTGACCATTATATTCAGATTTCCTATATTTGCGCAGATGATCAGAGGTGTATCAGTAATATTGCTCCTTCTGGGATTAACAGGCTCAGTTGTCCGGGCACAGGAACCTGCCAAACCAAAAACCCTTAAACAATGGAATCTTACACAGGATTTCACTGAAGAGGTGATAATCCCTTTTGACACTCTTTTCTCATTATTCCACCGTTACTGTATCAGTGATAAATATTCCCCGCTCAATGCCACACTGGGAAATTACGGATTACCATTTTACCAGTTGAATTTCTTCGACCGCCTTACTGAGCCGGACGATTTCCTGAGTGCATACTATTTCCCTTTCATGTACACTCCGGGGAAAGCCATGTTCATGAACACCCAGGTTCCTTTCACCGAGCTTGTATGGACCCTGGCCGGGCCAAGAGAAACATCAGAGCAGACATTCAGGGTACGTCATTCGCAGAATGTGAACCGGTATTTTAATTTCGGACTTATTTACGATATAATTTTCAATCTTGGTCAGTATGGTTACCAGAGGGCTGATAATAAGGATTTTACGTTTTATTCATCATATACCGGACTGAAATATAAAATGTATTTTTCTGCGGGTATAAATAACCTGACCTCCTATGAGAACGGCGGTATAACGGACAATGAACAACTTAAGCTGCTTGAAACACGTGATGTGCCTGTTAACCTTGGTGGACTCAATTTAGCAACCAGCATTTTGAAAAACAGCAATATCATGCTGGTTCAGAGATATACTGTAGGTGTACATGCTGCTACAGCTGATTCGGTGAAAACGAAATCTTCAGGTTTTCTGGGCCTGAGCGGCACTTTTTCGCATATCTTCATCTGGGACAGAAGCAAGAGGACCTATTCAGATGACTATCCGGCTGCAGGCTTTTACGACACAGCATACATAAATACATCAGCCACTTTTGATTCACTGACTTCACGTTCCGTCAAAAATACATTACGGTTTGATTTCACAACCAATGAGGAGCGGAAATTCAGGCTCGGCGGAGGTGTCGGACTGAGAAATGAATTATTCAGGTACAGTCAGATAATACCGACACATGATACAAATTTCGCTGATACCCTGACCTGGAATAAAAGCAACAATGTTCTTGTGGGAAAACTCTTTAACAATATCGGCGATAAATTCAGGTGGAGCGCCAACGGGGAATTATTCCTGACCGGTTACAGGGCAGGTGATTTCAATTTGAATGGGAAGATCTCCAAGTCGTTCGGATGGAAAAAAGGAATAGCAAAATGGGATATAACCGGAAGCATTATCAACAGACAACCATCTTTCTGGTATACCCGGTGGGGAAGCAATCATTTTGAATGGCTTTTGGATATGAAAAAGGTATTCAGGGTAGAGCTTGGCACCAGATTTACCTATCCCGCCCGAAAAACGGAGCTGAGGTTTGACTATGCAATTATCGACAACTATACCGATTTTGACACTTTTGCACTTCCATCTCAGCATGAAGGAGGATTATCGGTAGCTTCAGCAATGGTGAGCAAAGAATTCAGAGCCTGGAAATTTCACCTTGCCACTGATGTTCTGGCTCAGATCAGCAGTAATCCTGATATCCTCGATCTTCCGCTGGTATCGGTCCGTTCAACCGGTTATTTTGAGCATCTTTTCAGGTTCAAATCAACAGGCGGGAAGCTGAACACACAGCTCGGAATCGACCTGACTTACCATACCCTGTACCATTCATACTCATATATGCCTGCCACCGGAAGGTTCTACAGGCAGGATCAGGTAAGGACAGGCAATTATCCCTTTATTGATGTTTTTATAAATCTGAAGCTGAGAAGAGCCAGGATCTTTATAATGTACGATCATGTCAACTCGGGTTTTATGGGGTATGACTACTCTATGATACCCTCTTATCCTATGAATTTCAGGATGATACGCTTCGGAACCGCCTGGACTTTTTATAATTAAAAAATTGTTGTACCTTTGCGGGCGTTTTTCAAAACAAAAAACGCTTGTTTAACTAATGCAAAATCTTTGGTAAAGAAAGCAATTTTTTTAATTCTGATTCTGGTGGCGGGACTTATTTCCTGTTCCGATGACCAACAGCTCCTTAAAAGAAACAATATTGATCCTTTTACCTCCGATCTTGATTCTATCAGGCAGAGAGGAAGACTGATTGCGGTAACAGACATTAATTCAACAAATTACTTTGTTTATAAGGGAGAACCGATGGGTTTCCACTATGAATTGCTCAAAGCATTCACCGATCACCTGGGTGTTGACCTGGAACTGATCGCTGAAGATCACCTTGAGAATGCTTTGGATTTGTTGAAATCCTGCAATGCTGACATACTTGCAATAGGTCTTACAGTCAACTCAGCCAGAAAAAAGGAGATCCTTTTTTCTGATCCTATAATTCAGACAAGACAGGTTCTGGTGCAACGAAAACCATTCTACTGGCGTTCCATAACATCAGACGCCCTGAACAGACTTCTTATCAGGAATCAGCTTGACCTTGCGGGGAAGACTATATTCGTGCAGGAAAATTCCTCTCACTATGAGCGACTTATGTCGCTTTCAGCTGAAATTGGCGAAAACATCGAGATTGTTGAGGTCGCCTGGAAAGCCGAGGAACTTATCAGGAACGTGGCAAATGGAGAAATAGATTATGCAGTGTGTGATGAGAATGTTGCAAGGGTAAATTCAACATACTATACCGAGATCGACGTCGGAACACCTGTCAGCTTTCCGCAAAATATAGCCTGGGGATTGAGAAAGGAGAGTTCTCAAACGCTTCTGAATGAATTGAATAGTTGGATCAGCAGTTATAAGAAAAGCAGATCCTTTGCTCTGGTTTATGCAAAGTATTTCAGGAACTCGCGATCGAACAACATTGTGAAGAACGATTATTATTCTCTGAACACAGGAAAGATATCCAGATGGGATGATCTCATAAAGAGTGCAAGTAATGACATCGGTTGGGACTGGCGCCTCCTTGCATCGCTTATTTATCAGGAGTCACGGTTTAAACCTGATGTTCAGTCGCGTGCCGGAGCATACGGACTAATGCAGGTAATGCCTCTCACGGCAAAAAAGTTAGGGATTAATATCAAAGCATCCCCTGTCAGCAATATCAAAGCAGGCACGATGTATATCGACTGGCTTCAGTCAGTCTATGAACCTTTGATTGCAGACGAGAAAGAAAGAATGAAATTTGTCCTTGCTTCCTATAATGCCGGTCCGGGGCACATTCTGGATGCAATGAAACTTGCTGAAAAAAACGGAAAGGATCCTCATATATGGGATGAAAATGTTGAGGTGTGGATGTTAAAAAAGTCTGATCCGGTCTATTA
>Ga0105095_10000235_pt1 | contig 25635 bp, 27 predicted proteins | sample PPLLak2March2015_2_FD_79180 | JGI IMG/M metagenome (GOLD analysis project Ga0105095, IMG submission 79180) | Freshwater sediment microbial communities from Prairie Pothole Lake near Jamestown, North Dakota, USA - PPLs Lake P8 Core (3) Depth... | ecosystem: Environmental > Aquatic > Freshwater >...
CCAGGCTGCCGGCAGCAGAAGCACTATCTGCTGAAGGGTTTCTTCTATCGGTTTACCCTCCTTTAAAATGTAGGTAGTCTGGTTTATACAGCCAAGCTCCTTTAGCCGTTCCTGCTGGTCGTGGAGTAAACGGTTGAATTCAGGGGTAATATGACTGCTGCTGTCCATAAGGATATGCTGGTATGATTTGAAATTAAAATTACTAAAATTCTGTAACCTTAACGTCCAAAACACCCAAACGGTTTAAATCTGTCGCGATATTGTTCCTAAAACTTCAGGTTTTGAAGTTTAATCGACTTTCCAGGTCGATCCGCTGTTGAGCAGATCATCCGTGCATTTTATTTTTGCTGTTTTCCTGATCTCACTGATCTGTTCCTCAACAGCATTTTCATATGTCTGTCCGGGTACTGACCTGATAATGCCAAGAGCTACCGGATATTCAGGGTATCTCATGTTTGCCAGCATATATTGAATGCCGGGATTTGATTCAAAAGCATCGTGAACCAGTATGTTTTTTTCGTTGTAGCCACTCTCTCCCAGTTTCACCACCCTGAGTTTCAATCCGTCGAGTATCAACCCTTTATCATTTTCTTTACCAAAGATCATCGGTTCACCATGTTTAAGTGTCACTGTCCGGTCGTCCCTTACCTCTCTCCCGGCCACAGTATCATGGATCCCTTCATTGAAGATTACGCAGTTCTGAAGCACTTCAATAACTGAAGTGCCTTTATGCCTTGCAGCCTCACTGTATATTCTTGTTGAAAGGGCAACGTTTGAGTCGATGGTGCGTGCAAAGAATTTTCCTTTGGCTCCGATTACAAGTTCTCCAACCGAGAATGGTTCCTCCACGGTTCCGAAGGGTGATGTCTTTGTTACGATTCCCTTTTCAGAGGTGGGAGAATACTGGCCTTTTGTGAGACCATAAATCTCGTTATTGAAGAGTATTATATTAATGTCAACATTCCGCCTGACAACATGTATAAAATGGTTGCCTCCGATAGCCAGCGCATCACCGTCACCCGTTATCTGCCAGACAGAGAGTTCAGGATTGGCGGTTTTTACGCCAGTGGCTATGGCAGATGCACGTCCATGAATTCCATGAAATCCGTAAGTATCCATGTAATAAGGAAACCTTGACGAACAACCGATACCCGAAATAAAGGCAAATTTTTCTTTGGGGATCCCCAGCTCCGACAAAGCTTTCTGCACCGCACTCAATACTGCATGGTCACCACAGCCCGGGCACCATCGTACTTCCTGGTCACTCTTAAAGTCCTTAGGACTTAGATGATCCAAAGTTGTTTCTGCCATCTTAATTTTCCTCCAGTATATTAATGCACTTATCCTTGATCTCCTGTATAGTAAAGGGCAAACCCTGAATCTTGTTCAGTTGGTCATATCTGAATCCCTGATGCTTCATCCGGAGATATCCGGCAAACTGGCCCATGTTCAATTCACATACCAGGATTCTTTTGAAACTACTGAATACTTCTGCAACATTTTTTGGTAACGGATTGATATGATTGAAATTTGCAAGACTCACATTGTATCCTTCTGCCTGAAGCTCACGTACTGCAGTTACCAGGTACCCATATGCTCCGCCCCACCCGATAAGAAGGAGATCGCCTGTTTCGGGTCCGATTACAGCCAGGGGCGCAATTTCTTCAGCGATCCGCTCTACTTTCCCGGCTCTTTGTTTAACCATCAGTTCATGGTTTTCCGGAATATATGATACCGTACCTGTAATGGTCTTTTCGAGTCCGCCTATCCGGTGTTCCAGACCTCTCGTTCCCGGTATGGCCCATTTCCTTGAGAGTGTCTCCCAATCGCGTTTATACGGGAGAAACGGGGTTTCATTTATATCCGCATAAGGGGGATGTATTGCAGGCAGGTCTTTCATCGCAGGTATCTTCCACGGTTCTGTGCCATTGGCAAGGTAACTGTCGGACAGGAGCAGAACAGGTGTCATATGTTCAACAGCAATTTTCGCAGCCTCAAATGCAAATTTGAAACAATCGGCAGGTGTGCCCGGAGCGATCACTACAACCGGACATTCACCGTTCCGTCCGTAAAGTGCCTGCATCAGATCGGATTGTTCTGTTTTCGTCGGGAGGCCCGTTGAAGGGCCGGCCCGCTGTACATCAATGATCACAATAGGCAGTTCGGCCATAACCCCCAGCCCGATAGCTTCTGATTTCAGCGCTAATCCGGGCCCTGAGGTCGATGTAACTGCAAGCTTGCCGGCAAAACTTGCCCCGAGGGCTGTGCAGATACCGGCAATCTCGTCCTCGGCCTGGAAGCTTTTAACCCCAAGATCCTTGCGCGCAGACAGTTCTTCAAGTATACCGGTAGCAGGGGTGATGGGATATGAGCCGATAAAAAGCTCCAGTCCGGCTTTTTCGGCCGCTGCAATAAGTCCCCATGCCGCAGCAGTGTTCCCGTTAATATTCCGGTAATTACCCTTTGCAATATGGGCAGGACTTATTCTGATGGGAACAAGTGCCTCAATGGTTTCTGCATAATAATAACCCGCCCGGAGGGCTATTTTATTAGCCTCGGCTAATTCCGGCCTTTTACCGAATTTCTTGTCACAGTACTGTTCAGTGTAGCTTAGTTTCTTGTTAAACAGCCAGTAAACCATTCCAAGGGCAAACATATTCTTTGTCCTCAATACCGTCTTCGGATCAAGCCCCTTGTCCTTGAGGGCTTCTCTGACCATAGATGATATAGGAGCGTCAATTACGTTAAAACTGTCAAGTTTCTCTTCTGTAACAGGATCTTTTATGTAGCCTGCCTTTTCGATGTTCTTTTCAGTGAAGTTATCCTTGTCAAATATTATTGTACCTCCCGGTTTGGTCCACCGGGCATTAGCTTTAATGGCTGCCGGATTCATTGCGACCAGTACATCTGCAAAGTCACCGGGCGTATTTACTTCGGAGCGGCCGAGATGGACCTGGAACCCCGATACTCCACCCACTGTTCCCTGCGGGGCACGTATCTCCGCCGGATAATCGGGAAATGTGGAAATATCATTCCCAAACAGCGCTGCGGTGTCGGAAAACAGAGTACCGGTCAGTTGCATCCCGTCTCCTGAATCACCTGAGAACCTGATGACTACCTCTTCCCTTTCAATTACTTTTGATTTTTTCCCCATGACGACTGTATATGCTTATTTTAGTGAACAATAATTTAAACACCGTCCAAAATTCCATTTTCAAATTTAAAGTATTAAATGAACAAATAATCACCTGATTATTAATAAATATCAATGATATTGATCATGTTTGAGTTGCTGAGGTTCAACTCCAGATATCGGCTTTCCTGAGGTTTATCTCACCCTCAAAAAACATTCTGGCAATCTTTTCAAAATATGGAGTGTAGTCCGAGATGAAAAACTGATCCCCTGTAATGCCGGAATCGTTCAGAAGGTTATTCTTTTCAAGGGTCTCCCGCAGAATCAATGCAACGATCCTTGAGGAATCAATTACCTCAACATTGAAGTTGAAGAATTTACTGATCTGGTTCCTTATTATAGGATAATGGGTACAACCCAGCACAAGCGCATCGATGCCCGAAAGGGCCTCGTTGGACAGGTATGTGCGTATTATTGCATTGCTTATATCGTCAAAAATGAATCCTTCCTCGATCATGGGAACCAGAAGAGGCGTAGCCATCGAAACTACGGCTGTCCCCGGTGATTTCTCCTTAAGTTTCTTATCATAAGTGCACGAGGTGATGGTTCTTTTTGTACCGATAACACCTATTTTACTGAAATTCCTTGTACTGAGAAAATTCACAACCGGATCAATAACATCGATCAGGATTGCTTTTCCACTGAACTCCTGCGTGAGTGAGTCAAACGCAGAAGCTGAAGCGGAATTACAGGCTACCAGGATAACCTTGGAATTATGACTGAGCAGGAACTCGGTTATTCGTTTCGAATAGAATTTTATCAGTTCAGCCGACTTATCGCCATAAGGCAGATGAGCCGTATCCCCAAAATAAACAAGGTTCTCGCCCGGTAAGATCTGCTTGATCGCATGGGCTACCGTAAGTCCTCCGACTCCGGAGTCAAATATCCCGATTGGCTGCTCTTTCACCTGTAACATTATATTAAAAAAATGACCATCTGCCGGTTGGCGGATGGTCACCGGTTTGAAATATGAAAATTATTTTAAGCCAAGTTTTGTTTTTGCAAGCTGTAAAACATTGGTGCTTTTTGCCTCATCAAAATAAGCTACCTGACCGCCTGAAATGTCAAAAATGTAAATAAACCCGTTTTCCTTGCCAACATCCTTGATAGCTTTATCGGCTTTCTCGGTAATAGGTGTGAACAGGGCAACCTGCTTTTCCTGGAGCTGAGTTTGAGCATTTGTCTGGAAATCAGTTAACCTTCGCTGGTAATCCTGAAGTTCCTGTTCCTTGGTCTGACGTACAAGTTCGGTAAGGGTTTCGCTTTCTTTAAGATATGTCTGGTACTTGTTATTAAATTCTACCTGTAAAAGTTCCGCGGCATTTGAAAGTTCAGTATTCAGTTTTTCGAGTGTTACCCTTGCCGAGTCAAATTCAGGCATGGCCTGGATCAATTCGTTCCTGTTCAAATGTCCGAACTTTAAACTCTGTGCCTGAGTAGTCTGTACAGCAAAAGTAAATATGATTGCAAGAGCCGCAATTCCAATAAATCGTTTCATGTCAAATAATTGTTTTAAAGATTTTGCAAAAGTAATTAATTAATTTTTATAACCTAATTTTTCAAGAACCTGATCGCTGATATCATATTTTGGATTGGCAAACAGGATGTTACCGCCAGCAGCAGAGTCAAAAATAACTGCATAGCTTCCATCGGCGGCAATTGTTTTGATTGCCTTCAATATTTCATCCTGAATCGGCTTAACCAGTTCCTCACGCTTTTTGAAAAGCTCACCTTCCACTCCAAAGTATTTGCTCTGAAGGTCCTTCATTTCCTTTTCCTTGGCGATGATGGCTTCCTCCCTCTTTCCTTTCATTTCCTGGGAGAGGAGAACAACATCATTCTGGTAGGATTTATACATCTGTTCAACCAGAGCGTAACCGTCGGCTACTTCCTTTTCCCACTGCTGTGAAAGCTTATCGAGCTGTTCCTGCGCCTGAGTGAAAGCCGGGATATTCTTCCTTATGTACTCGGAATCGACGAATGCATATTTCTGTGCTGCGGCATAAGCCGTTGTTAAAACTGCCAAAGCTATTATAACGCTTAACTTTTTCATACCATTAATATTAAATTTAAGTAATCAGAATTGTTGACCTATGACAAAATGAAATTGTGATTTATTAGCATCAGGAAATGAAACCGGATCTTCCACCGGGTCGAAACCGTATCCCCAGTCGATCCCCAGCAGCCCGAACATCGGCAAATTGGCCCTGACCCCGATACCGGCCGAACGGTTCATCCTGAAAGGATTATACATATTAAGCTTTGACCAGGCGCGACCCGCTTCGAGAAATGTCAGCACATAAATTGTTGCCTGCTGATTCAGTGAAATCGGGTACCGGAGTTCGAAAGTAAGCTTTGAATAAACATTACCTGTCGGCGAACCGGTCCTTGAATCAGTCGGAGTAACAGATCCGTCGGTATAACCGCGAAGAGCAATGATCTCGCGTCCATAGAGACTGTAACCTGTCATGCCGCTTCCTCCCAGATAAAAATTCTCAAACGGTGAGGGACCGATATCGTTATTATAGTGTCCGAGATATCCAAAGGCAAACTTGGCGTTCAATACCATTTTATCATCCCTGGTTATCGGGTAGAAATAGTCCGCCTTGAATGTCCATTTATGAAACTCTATCCAGTTGTATTTCACCCTGTCGGAAACATTCACCATATTAGCTCCGCTTATGAGTGAATAGGGGGGTGTGAGCTGCAACGAAAATGTAAATGATGATCCGTTCCTGGGGTAGATCAGGTTGGGGCTTGTCGAAAACCTTGTAAGCTTGGTCGTAAGAGTCAGGAGGTTCGATGTTCCGTCGGAAAAGAGGAAGTGGTAGTACGTGAAATCGTTAAGGTTGTACCTTTGATAACTGAGTTCACCGTAAATTGAAAAAAAGTCATCCGGCCAGTTAAGCCTTTTCCCAAGTCCGATGGTAGCACCGTCCATTATCATTGACTGGAAGTTGCTTGTACCTCTCTTCTTTCCGTTTGTCATCAGTGACCTGTAGAGTGATACCGAGAATGAGTTGGGTTTTTTACCTCCCAGCCATGGTTCATTGAATGAGAGGTTATACGACTGATAAAACCTCCCGTTCGACTGCGCCCTGATGCTCAGTGACTGGCCATCTCCCGACGGATATGGACGCCACTCCTTCAGATTAAAGAAGTTGCGCATCGCAAAATTGTTGAATCTGACACCGACCGTTCCGACAAGCATGCCCGCTCCCCAGCCTCCGGAGATCTCAAACTGGTCATTTGCCTTCTCTTCAAGCTTATAGAGCAGATCCACCGTACCGTTTGACAGGTCAGGGAGAACCTGCGGATCAATTTTTTCAGGGTCGAAATGGCCCAGAACCCCAAGCTGGCGGATTGACCTCATTATATTGTTCTTGCTGAAGAGAGACCCGGGAAGGGTATAAAGTTCACGCCTGGCCACATGTTCATTTGTACGTGTATTGCCAGAGATAATAATATTGTTAAGATAAGCCTGATCGCCTTCAAATATTCGTACCTCAAGGTCAACAGAATCATTTTCGACCTTCGTTTCAACCGGGGTGAGCCTCGAGAACAGGTAGCCGTTATCCTGATAGACATTGCTGACTGCGTCCTGCGCTCCGGACGAACCGTTTAACCTGTCAAGAATATGTGACTGGTTGTAGACTGAACCTTTTTCGACATTGAAAACCCTGGCAAGGTCCTCCTTCCTATAGACGCTGTTACCTATCCAGTCAACGTTTCTCAGAAAATATTGCGTTCCTTCATCAACCATTATCATAAGAGCGACCCTGTCTTCCGTGACCGGGAAGAGGGAATCCTTCAATATTTTAAAATCCTTGTATCCGTTATCATTATAAAAGGTGTAAAGGCTTTCTTTATCCTCTTCATATTTCTCACCTACATATTTCGAAGCTTTGAAGAAGTTCAAATCCTTCATCTTCGTGTTTTTCATTTTCCGGCGAAGCTGTTTTGAGGTAAAATTCTCATTACCGGAAAAAAGTATCTCGGCGATCTTTACTTTTTCCTTTTTATCGACATCAACGGTAAGAATAACATTATTAGGCTGATCGAGGTCATCTTTCTGGACAAACTCAACTGTGGTATTTAGAAATCCTTTTTCAACAAAATGGTCGGAGATGATTTTCCGTGCATTGTTCAACAGATAAGATGTAAGCTGTGAACCTACCGGCAGGTTGATTTTCTCAGTGAGGTCCTGTACCTCTGAATTCTTGAGTCCATTGTACCTTACCGACGATATTCTCGGCCTCTCCTGCAGCGATATATCAAGGTAAACGGTATCGAGCACTGTTTTGGTTATGCTTACCCGCACGTCGGAGAAGAGCCCCTGCTCCCACAGCTTTTTCACTGCTGTTGTTATCGCCTCCCCCGGAACGGTTATTTCCTGGCCCCTTCTAAGGCCTGAAATGCCTATCAGCGCATTTGTGTCAAGAAAGCGGACACCCGAGATCGTTACACCGCCGATTACCAGATCTTCGGTGTTGGTGTAATCAATTATCTCCTGCTTTTCCTGGGAATTCAGCACAAGGGTTGTCAGACTCAGCATTAAAGCCAATAATATCAGTTTCAATCTCTTAATCACCATCATTTCAACAATTATCTGAAATCTGTTCACTTGTTTTTCCAAATCTTCTTTCCCTTTTCTGGAAGTCAATAATTGCTTTGTAAAATTCCTCCTTACCAAAATCGGGCCAAAGTGTTTCCGAAAAATATAATTCTGTATAAGCCAGCTGCCACAAAAGGAAGTTGCTAATTCTGAGTTCACCGCTTGTCCTGATCATTAATTCAGGGTCCGGAACGCCATAAGTAGCGAGGTACCTTTCAAAATTATTCTCATTTACAAGCCCGGCATCAATGCTGTTACACTTCATCTCAGCCGCCAGTTTTTTCGCAGCTTCAGTAATCTCCCATCTCGAACTGTAGCTCATGGCCACAATGAGGTTCAGTCCGGTACAGCCCGAAGTCACTTTAATAGTATCCATCAGCCGGCTGTTCACATCATCGGCAAGCCTCCCGGTATCACCAATTGCCGAAAGCCTGATGTTGTTTTTCATTAATGTATCGGTCTCTTTACTGAGCGACTGGACCATTATTCCCATTAACGCGGAGACCTCTTCATCGGGCCGGCCCCAGTTTTCCTGCGAGAAAGCATAAAGAGTAAGGTATTTGATCCCCAGTTCGGCTGCAGTTTCAATTATTTCCCTCACTGCATTTACGCCCTGCTGATGGCCAAAAATCCGGTCCATGCCCCTCTGCCTTGCCCACCTGCCGTTTCCATCCATAATAATGGCAACATGGGAAGGAAGTTTCAATGTGTTGATCTTGTTCCTTAAGGACATTCTTTACCGTTTTCTTTTTCCGTCGGCGTCACTAAAAGCCGGGCAACCTGCGAGCCTGCTATAGATTTTCCAGGTAAATGAAATACCTGCAAATGAATACCAGTCGTTGTTGTGAAGCCAGGCTTTATGTCCCGCGTCAGTCAAATCTTTAACGCCGTCAAAGTTATCATAAAAAGTTTTACGAAAACCATATTCGGCTTCAAGTCCCAAGTTTTTATGAATATTAACCTTAAACCCGATAGAAAACGGTATCACCGGAACTAAAGGTATGGTGTTACTTTGTAAAGGTTCGGTAGTGGTATTGATATATGTAATCCCCGCTCCTGCAGCAAAATATGGGGTATAATTCCATTTCCTTCCCTGGGTCGAATATGGAAGAAAATTAAATTCAAACTGTACTGCCAGTTCACCGACTGTACCGGAGAAAGAAGAAGAATCGCGTGCAGTTGTTAAAATATTATTAAAATCGCGACTGTCGGCTCTCAAGCCCCCGACAATAATACTTGCCCTGATGGATTGCCTCGGGTGTAAATTATATCTGTAAAACAAGCCTGCTGCAGGACGGGGAGAATAAAAAATGCGGTTGGTATTGATATCCCCCATATAGGAGGAGACTCCACCAAAAAATCCATAATCAGCATTTCGCTGACCGGATACTGATAGAGAAATTAGAAGAAAAGTAAGAAACCAAAGCAGTTTTTCCATTTAAACCTATCCAACGCATTATCATCTCAAAGTAGGCCATCCTTTCGGACTTGACTTGAACTTATAGGTAAATGTAAAGTTCAAAAAATAATAAACGTCATTTGCTTTGGAATATTGTGATGTGTAACCATCAAGATTATCTGTCGTTGTAAGTCTGCCGCCCAGCTCCAAACCGAAATTTATATTGGGTGTATAAATGAGCGTTGAACCTATGCCAAGCGGAAAGACGGCATCAAATCCGCCTGTATCAAGTCCGCGGGCAACAAGGTCATCATTACCGTTTACACTATAGGCAGCAGCCCCGGCTCCGGCGAATGCATAAAAATCGAGTGAAGTGAGAAGAGCCCACAGGCTTTTACCTTTAAGAAAAAGGTAGCTGCTCTCATAGCGGTTTTTGATGAAGAAATATTCGAATAACAGGGCCGGTTCAAACAGTGAGGTCCTTGATTCGTATTCCCGACCTTCATTTGATCCCCTTGTATCGGTCGAATGAAGCATTGCATAAGTAAGGCTCAATCGTAAATTTGCGGCACGTGAAAGACGGTATCTCATGCTACCGTTAATGTTAAAAGCTGTCTGCCTGTAACTTAAATCCCTGAATCCAAGCGCATTTTTTCCGATCGTATATCCTCCGATGTCAGGAAATGAAAATGAAGGGCCGATGCCGAGCTGACCTTCCCATCTTTTCATTTTCCAAAGCTGGGCATCAGAAATTTGAACAGTAAAACAAAATATTACAGCGATGAAAAATAACCTTTTCATTTCACTTCAGATTTAGATTGGTAATACAAATATAATAATCTAAAATTAAACACTATGCATTTTGGTAACTATTTTAGTTCCTTCTGTCAGCGCCCCACATCAGCTTATTCCTCAGGGTACTGTAAAAATCCCTCCCCCTGAGCATGACCGTTTTTAGTTTCTCAGGTGACCGTGAAATATGTATTTCTTCGCTAAATGGCAGTCTGCCCGATCTGAAATCGCAGGTAGCAAGATACTCCGTGCTCCTGCCTTCGACCACCATCCTAAGAATTTTATCGCCTGACAGGATGATCGGTCTGATAGTAAGATTGTGAGGCGAAATTGGTGAAATAATAATGCTCTCATCCTCAGGTGTCAGAATCGGGCCCCCCACGCTCAGGTTATAGGCCGTTGACCCGGTTGCAGTTGAAACTATCAGCCCATCGGCCCAGTAGGTATTCAGATATGTTTTGTCGACATATACATGAATTGTTATCATGCTGAGATCGGCTTTCTGTATCGTTACCTCATTCAGTGCTGTTGAGTATTCCCTGTCGAATAAGCCTTTCGGACTGGTAATCCTGATCAACGACCTCTCAATGACCTCAAATTCTCCGCTGCAAAGCATGTCGATTGAATTTCCGATCTCCTCCTCCGAAATATTTGCCAGGAATCCCATCCTTCCGGTATTAACACCCGCAATGGGTATCCCCGAATCTCTTACCTTAAGCATTGTTTCGAGGAAAGTGCCATCGCCGCCAACACTTAGAACGAGATCGGGTACCACTTTCAGGTTTTCGAGATAAATGAATTGTTCTACAAGTTCGGTATTGGTGCACTGGTCCTGATCAGACGATTGCCTGTATAATTGTATCTTGATCCCCCTTTGACAGAACTCCCTGATCAGCCGGCTAACTCCTTCAGTGGTTTTGGAATTGTTGTCCTTGCTGTAGATTGCAACTGTTTTAAGCATCTTCACTTCAGATATTCATGTATTTCATAAGGAGATCAAACCGCTCTGAATAGAACTTGTCCATCGAATCATCCGCAGTAATCCAGCTCTTGACATCATAATTATACCGCTCAAAGGTCCTGATTACCGAAGCCAGCTCATTTGAATTGACTTTGACAGTCACTTCAAGCCTGGTCGAGTCAGGTGGTGATGTTACATACATGCTCAGGATCCTTACATTATTGCTTTCGACAATCTGAGCGATCTGCGAAAGGGAATAGTCCCTCTCAATAAGCTCGAGTACGATTATCCCTCCGGATTGATCCATTGAAGATATTCCGGCAAGGTATCTCACAAGATCGGTTGTGGTTATAACTCCCTTAAAATGATTTTTATCATCAAGTACCGGAACAACAGTCAGCTTGAGGCGTGAGGCAAGGCCTATCACTTCGAACAGGTGCTGTTCAGTTGTTACAAATGGTTTAAGGAGGGTAAGCGAATGGTTGCCGATCGGTTCCTCGGGCTGATTCATGTCATATATATCAGTATCGGATATCAGGCCCAGAAAATCCTGATTATTCACAATGGGAAGGTGCGATATCCTGAATATCTCCATCCAATTCAACGCTGTCTGCCCTGAATCGGAAGTCCTGAGTGAGGGGACAACCTCTGATATTAAGTCCTTTGCAAGCATATAAGGAAATCCTTCCGGTTAAAATTTATGTAAAATAGCAAAAAAAAAACCAGTTGTTGTATTTTTGTCTCAAATTACTACGGTTAATCACCATTTTTATTATGACAAAGTTAAGCGTTAACATTAACAAAATTGCAACAATAAGGAATGCCAGGGGCGGAAATATTCCAAACGTGAAAAGCGCCGCGATTAACTGCGAGCTTTTCGGAGCCGATGGCATTACCGTCCACCCGCGTCCCGATGAACGTCATATAAGATACCGGGATGTTCTCGAAATAAGGCCGGTTATTACAACCGAATTCAATATTGAAGGGTATCCTTCCGAAATGTTCATTGAGCTGGTCCTTTCGGTCAGACCTGACCAGGTAACCCTGGTTCCTGACGCTCATGATGCCATCACATCAAATGCTGGCTGGGATACCCTAAGGTTCCGGCAATTCCTTACCGAAGTAATTTCGACCTTTAAAAAAGCAGGTATACGCACATCTCTGTTCGTCGACACCAATCCTGTCAATATTGAAAATGCCGCTCTGTCAGGCGCTGACAGGGTGGAACTCTATACCGAGCCTTATGCAACCGCATTCAGCACAAACGCACCGGCGGCTGTTAAACCTTTTGCAATTGCGGCAGAAATAGCCCGCAAGGCAGGGCTCGGACTAAATGCCGGGCATGACCTGAATCTTGAAAACCTGAGATACCTGCATCAGAACATACCATGGATTGATGAAGTATCAATAGGGCATGCTCTGATTTCTGACGCTCTCTACCTTGGCCTTGAGAATGCTATCCAGATGTACAAGAGACAACTGACTGATTAAAAACCTGAGGTGAAACTATTCTTCAGAAAATTCGGCAATGGTCCTCCGCTGATCATCCTGCACGGGCTTTACGGATCTTCCGACAACTGGGTATCGATAGCTAAAAGCATCAGCAGCAGTTTTACAGTTTACCTTCCCGATCAGAGAAACCACGGCTTCTCACCACACTCCGATCTGCATGATTATAATTCCATGAGCAACGATCTCAGGGAACTGGCCGATGAGCTTGATCTTGACAAATTCTTTCTTGCCGGACACAGCATGGGAGGAAAAACAGCAATAAACTTTGCATTGAAATGGCCGGAAAGATTATCAGGATTGGTGGTAGCCGATATCTCACCGTTTGTCCCGGAACACCGGAATGCTGAAGCGGGCGCCCGGATAACCGGAATACTTGACGCAATAATCTCTGTAGATCTTTCAGGGATCACCTCCCGGCAGGAAGTCGAATCACTGCTGATACCCTCCATCAGATCTGAGGCTGAAAGAAGACTCATAATGAAAAACCTGAAGAGGGAAGCTGATTATTCTTTCGGATGGAAAATCAATGCCATCTCCCTGCTGAAGAACATGGGGAACATATTGAGCGGCATTGAGGTAAAGAAGGATGATATACCTGTAATAACCGGCTTCCCGGTGTTTTTCCTGAAAGGAGAAAGATCAGAATATCTTCCGGATCACGATTTCAGAAGGATCCTTGAAATATTTCCTGCGGCTGAGTTTATTACGATACCTCTCGCAGGGCACTGGCTTCATGTTGACAATCCTGTCGCTGTCAGGCTGTCCTTGCTCCGGTTGCTTGACTGAGCGTCAGAAAGTAACCGATTCAATTTTTTCGGAACCTATTTCCGGCAGATTCATGAATCTAAGTAAAACCTGGGCGACAGCCAGGACATCTTTTTCACAGTAAGTTACTATCCTGTTCAGATCATGCTCGTCGCGGTATATCCCGGCAACCATGCTTCCGTCAATATCATCCTTCGGTGATGCAATGCCGAGAATTGATGTAAGCAGTTCAAGCGATGTATAGCTCTTGTAATCTCCGAACTTCCATAAATCAAGGGTGTCAAGCATCTTTACCTCCCATGGTTTTTTTCCGGCATTGTCGAGGATTTCCGGGATTACTATTTTATTGATTATCATTCTCCGTGCAATATAAGGATAGTCGAACTCCTTCCCGTTATGGGCACACAGAAGCACGTCCCGGTTTCTTGAGAACTTTTTGAGCATTTCGGAAAATTCTGTCAGAAGTGCTTTTTCATCATCCCCAAAAAATGATTTAAGCCTGAAGCTGAAAGGATCTTTTTCCTTTATGAGTCCCACCGATATGCATATTATTTTTCCGAATTCGGCATAAATGCCGGCTCTGTCGTAAACCTCCGCTGCTGTCTGCTCTTCTGTCCGGAATTGTTTTGATTTTTTATCCCAGAGCCTCTGAAAAGCCTGGTCAAGTGCATTGTAGGAAGCTACTGCAGGTACAGTCTCAATATCAAGGAACAAAATATCCTCCGGCTTAACGTTGGTAAGCATTGCTATTATTTTAAGTGTTTTTCGATAATTGAAATCAAAACTTCGATGCCTACCTGGTTCTCCCCGCCCCCGGGTATAATAATATCGGCATACCGTTTGGAAGGCTCGATAAACTGGAGATGTGAAGGCTTGACAGTATCGTGATACCGCTGGAGAACTGCAAGGACTGACCGGCCTCTTTCAACTATATCCCTCTGAATTACCCTTCCCAGCCGGTCATCAGCATCAGCGTCCACAAAAACCTTTACATCGAACATATCCCTAAGGCCGCTGTCGGTAAGGATAAGAATACCCTCGACAAGGACCACAACTGCAGGTTTTATCGTAATTGTCTCTTTTGCCCTCAGGCAGGTCAGATACGAATAGACCGGCATTTCAATGCTGTATCCATTCCTCAGCCTTTCAAGATGTTCAATCAGCAGTGTGAATTCAAGGGAATCGGGATGATCAAAGTTTATTTTCTGCCTCTCTTCAAGGGTTATATGCCCGTTGTCTTTATAATATGCGTCCTGAGGAATAACTATAACTTCTTCATTCGGGAGCCTCTCCATGACTTTCCTTACAACAGTGGTTTTTCCTGATCCGGTACCTCCCGCAATTCCCACTATAAGCATTTATTCTTAATTTTGCAGTTAATGAATCCAAAAATAGTAAAAAGTTGATTATAGAAAAATTGGAGATAAGTTTAGTTGCAGCTTAACCAACTTTAAGTACCTTAGTCTCCAACAGACTCAAATAATATTAACCGCGAAAACATGTCAGATTTATATCCATTAAAATTCGAGCCTATTCTGAAGGAGAAAATATGGGGAGGCCAAACACTTGCCGGCAAATACGGCAAGAATGACAAGGGGCTTAAAAATGTGGGTGAGAGTTGGGAAATATCAGCTGTTTCGGGTGATCTTTCTGTTGTAAGCAACGGATTCCTCGCCGGCAATAATATTGAAGAGATAATCGAGGTTTACATGGGTGATCTCACCGGAGATACAGTTTACGACAGGTTCGGAAACGAGTTCCCGCTTCTTATAAAGCTGATTGAGGCTAAGGATGATCTTTCCGTCCAGGTGCATCCGGACAATGTACTTGCAAATGAACGTCATCAGGCATACGGAAAAACTGAAATGTGGCATATTCTTGAAAGCGAAAAGGATGCAAAGATCTACACAGGCTTTTCAGCTCCGGTGACACGGGAACAATATGTCAATGCACTGAATAACAACACCATTCAGGATATTCTCAACGTTGAAACCGCTGAACGGGGAGACTCCTTCTTTACTCCTGCCGGCCGGATCCATGCAATAGGAGCCGGCATAGTGCTTGCCGAGATCCAGCAGACATCAGATATTACCTACAGGATCTATGACTGGGGCCGGACTGATGGTGAAGGCAAACCGAGAGAGCTTCATACAGAACTTGCGCTTGACGCTATTGACTTTTCAGCTTCGGGAAAATCGAAGATCAAAAAGGAACTTACCGGCAACAAAGCCGGGAACATTGTCAGTTGCGAGTTTTTCGATGTTAATATAATCAAGTTCAGCAAGCCTGTTGAGCGTGATTATAACCTTATTGATTCCTTTGTCATTTACATCTGCACGGAGGGAAAGTTTTCAATCCGCTGGGACAACAGATCGGAAGAAGTCACAAAAGGTGAAACTGTCCTTCTTCCGGCAATGATACGGGATATTGTCCTGCAGCCAGATCCCGGTGCAGCTTTGCTTGAAATATACATCAAGAATTAATTATTCAAAAAATCAGGATTGTGCAATGAAAATTTTTACAAATTCGATTTTTACCCTGCTTATAATTTTATTGGCCTCCGGATGTTCGGGAAAGGGAACATCAAAGAAGGAGACAATAGCGGAAGCTGACACCATTTCGGTACCCGATACGGGCTTTACCGGGATCAGAAAATACTCCAGCGGCAACAAGCTTATAAAGGAGATTACATTCAGGAACGGGATCCGCCAGGGTGAGATGAAATCATTTTACCCCGGTGGCCAGTTATACCAGACTTTCTGGTATGAGAACGGGCTTCGTGAGGACTCTGCAAAATGGTATTACACTTCCGGAGAGGTATTCAGGGCAACTCCATATGTCCGCGATACAGTAAACGGGATACAAAAGCAGTATTACCGGACCGGAAAGGTTAAAGCCAGGATCGGGTACGTTAAAGGATTGCGGGCACCATTTATTGAAGAATATACCACAACAGGCAGCCTTGTGACCGGATATCCTGACATAGAGTTCAGCTTCACTGATAATTACAGCAGCACAGGGAAATTGAAAGTAAATCTCGCACTGACGGATAAATCGACCAGGGTGAAGTTTTACCGTGGGGAGTTCACAAACGGTGTTTTTGATACCGCCCGGTGCGCCCTAATAAAAACTTCTGAAGGCAAGGCCTTTTTTGAACTCAGGAAAACAGGAGCTCCACAGCAGGAATATGTGGGAGTGATAGCTGAAATTACAACCGGTTTCGGAAATAAGTATTTAACATCCAAAAAGATAGAGCTCCCGTACAAGGATCTTAAATAACAGGTAAATAATGATAATCCAGTCTGCTTCATTTGTTACCAGCAGCCCGACAATTAAAGAGTGTCCTGCAGGAATGAGGCCGGAATTCGGATTTACAGGCCGGTCGAATGTCGGGAAATCATCCCTCCTGAACATGATTACAGGCTGGCACGGACTTGCTAAAATATCAGGGAATCCGGGAAAGACAAGAACCATAAACCATTTTTTAATAAACGACAGCTGGTATCTTGTCGACCTTCCCGGTTACGGATACGCCAGGGTGCCTGTAAAAATGAGGAAAGCCTGGACCAGGTCGGTGGAAGAATACATCCTTGGAAGGGAAAACCTTGTAAGCCTGTTTGTTCTGATTGATTCAAGACTGAAACCACAGAGTTCTGACCTATCATTTATGGAGTTCCTCGGAGTAAATGAGATACCATTTGCAAGAGTTTTTACAAAGAGCGACAAGCTTTCAGGTACAGATCTTGAAAAGTCAATTTTGTTCTACGACAATGAGATGTTAAAAACGTGGGAATCAATTCCCACAACATTTATCTCGTCATCGGTTAAAAAGACCGGAAGAGACGAAATCCTTGATTACATCGAAGATTCTATGAACAATTTTTCAACCCCGGTCTGATATCCTCCGGAATTTATAATTTTGTAGCCTGTAGAATTCTTAATACTAACCCGCAAAAACATAGGAAAATGTACGGAAAGGCACCGATGAAAATTTTTTCCTGCAGAGCTTCAAAACATCTTGCTCAGAGGATAGCTGACAAACTTGGGACAGAGCTTGGGAAAAGTTCGGTTACCGAATTCAGCGATGGGGAATTTCAGCCATGTTTTGATGAATCAGTGAGGGGTGATATGGTTTTTATAGTGCAGTCGACAAATCCTCCCGCCGAGAACCTTTTCGAACTCCTTCTGATGATCGATGCTGCCAAAAGAGCTTCCGCCTACAAAGTGATAGCCGTAATCCCATATTATGGTTTCGCAAGGCAGGACAGGAAAGACAGGCCCAGGGTGTCGATAGGATCCAAATTGTCAGCCGACCTTCTAAGTACAGCGGGTGTAGACAGGGTAATAACGATGGATCTGCATGCTGACCAGATACAGGGCTTTTTCAATGTGCCTGTCGACCATCTTTTCGGTTCGGCAATCTTTGCACCTTACATTCAGAACCTCAGGCTCGAAAGTCTGACGGTCTCGGCTCCCGATATGGGTGGTTCAAAGAGGGCCAATGCATATTCCAGGCATCTTGAATGCGACATGGTATTGTGCTATAAACTAAGGAAAAAACCTAATGTCATAGAAGAAATGTCGGTCATAGGCGATGTTGAGGGAAGAAATGTCGTCATTATTGATGATATGGTAGATACGGCGGGAACTCTTGTACTTGCAGCCCAAAAAATCATGGAAAAGGGAGCAAAAAGTGTAAGATCTTTCGCAACTCATCCGATCCTCTCCGGAAATGCCATTGACAGAATAAACAAGTCTCAGTTAACCGAGCTCGTGGTGACTGACTCCGTCCCTTTTATAAATAATTCCGATAAAATAAAGGTACTTTCAATTGCTGATATACTGGCAAGTACTATTCAGGCTGTAAATCTTAACCAGTCAATAAGTACAAGTTTTGTTTTCTGATTCCTTTGTCATATATTTGCAGTCCTGAAAAAAATTCTTTTGTCAAACGTGTAATGGGGAGTTAACTGAAAGATAACTCTTAGTAGCACAATAACATTTATCAAATGAAGACTATCGAGATTAAAGGGACTCTCAGAACGGAACTGGGAAAAAAAAGTTCCAAACAAACCAGGAAAAGCGGGAATGTACCCTGCGTGATTTATGGAAAGGATAAGAACACCCATTTCCAGACACATGAGAACAGCTTTAAGAACCTTGTTTACTCCCCTGATGCACATATTGTTAACCTCGATCTTGATGGAACCGCCCATAAAGTGGTCCTTCAGGATATTCAGTTCCATCCGGTATCCGATAAAATCATTCATGTTGACTTTATGGAGATACTCGAGGATAAACCTTTAGTAATCAATCTTCCAATCCTCGTTACCGGCGACTCCGTCGGAGTGAAAGCCGGCGGCAAGCTGAGGATCAAAAAAAGAAATCTGAAGGTTAAGGGCTTCGCCGGAGATATCCCCGAGCACCTGCCGATTGATATTACTGAGCTCAAAATTCATCATTCAATCAAAGTGGGGGATCTCTCATACGATAAGATTGAATTGCTCGATCCCAGGATTACCACGATCCTTACAATTGCAACATCGCGTGTTGTCGCGAAGGAAGAAGGCGAAGAGGCTGCAGAAAAACCGGCAGGTGAAGCTGGTGAAGCTCCGGCCGCAGCTCCGGCTGAGGAAAAAAGCAAATAAACAGTTTTTGTTAATGGGTCAGGCACAATGAAATATCTGATAGTTGGCCTGGGAAATATTGGTGACGAGTATCAGGATACCCGTCATAACATGGGCTTTATGGCATTGGATGCCTTTGCAGGGGCATCCAATGCCGTTTTTATGGATAAGCGCTACGGATCGATATGCACAATAAAATACAGGGGCAGGTCATTTATCCTCCTCAAACCTTCCACCTTCGTGAACCTCAGCGGGCACGCCGTCAGCTACTGGATGAAAAAGGAAAACATCCTTCCTGAAAATCTGCTTGTCATCGCCGATGACGTTGCCCTTCCACTCGGAAGCATCCGTATGAGGGCAAAGGGAAGTGACGGCGGCCATAACGGACTTGCACATATTAATGCCATTTTATCGACTTCCGAATATACAAGAATCAGGATAGGGATCGGCAACAGCTTCAGGAAAGGCTCACAGATAAAATATGTCCTTGGAAAAATGACCGGGGAGGAAAAGAAATTCATCGATACAAGGCTCTCCATCGTGATTGAAATGATAAAATCATTCGGCACTGCCGGCACTGAGCTTACAATGACAGCATTCAACAAAGCAGGCAAACTTGTTCCACCCGGGGGTGACGGAATTGATACTGCTCCCGGCAGCGGGAAAAACTGATCAGCTGACTGTATGACAGATAATAAAGCAATAAGGATCGATAAGTTCCTGTGGGCAGCCAGGATCTTTAAAACCCGCAGCATAGCCTCTGAGGAATGCAAAAAAGGAAGGATAATAATAAATGATATCCAGGTCAAGCCCTCCAGAATTGTTGCCAGAGGGGAGATAATTATTGTGAAAAAACTGCCGGTAATTTATACTTACAGGATTCTGGACCCGATAGAAAACCGGGTTTCGGCAAAGATTGCCGGCAACTATATCGAAGACCTGACCCCCGAAGAGGAAAAGGCAAAACTTAAATTGAAACAATCAGGGGTTATTGTTCAAAGGGAAAAAGGCACCGGCCGGCCGACCAAAAAAGAAAGGCGGGATCTCGACAGGTTCATTGTTGATCTGAACGGAAAATAGCTGGTGGTAAAAAGACGTATAATTCACGGAACGGATCATTTTAACCGCCATATTTTTAACGGCTGCAAGCCATTTTTTTTAACTTGCACCTTCCTGATCGTGAAAAATTAAAGCAACATCCTTTAGTATCGCCATGAAAAATGGGTAAGGACAACATTGAAAAATACTCAGCGCGTTATGCTCTGTTCAAGCAGGCTGTTGGGTTCTGGCATGACAGGATCTACTACCGGAAAATAATTGTTGTCGGACGTGAGAACATCAATCCTGAAAGCCACCTTATATTTGCTCCCAATCATCAAAACGCCCTGATGGATGCCCTTGCAGTTCTTTTCACACATAAAGGCCAGCCTGTATTCCTTGCCAGGGCTGATATATTCAGGAAAAAGGCAATTGCCTCATTCCTCTACTTTATCAAGATTCTGCCCGTATACAGGATCAGGGATGGATTCAGGTCAGTTAAATCGAACGATGAGACTTTCAATAAAACAGTCGATGTTCTGAAGAATAAAAATGGTCTTGTCATACTGCCTGAGGGTGATCATGCGGGATTCAGGAGGCTTCGCCAACTCAAGAAAGGAATCTGCCGGATCGCATTCCATGCTGACGAGGCAACAGGTTTCAGACTGAAAATCAAGATCATCCCGGTTGGAATAGAATTTTCAAATTACAGCCGTTTCCGTCAGGTTCTGACTGTGGTATACGGAAAGCCGATCGAGGTCTCGGAGTATCACCACCTTTACAGGGAAAATCCCGAAAAAGCGCTTAATGAACTCAGGACCAGGCTCTCGATAGAAATAAAAAACTTAATGGTCCATATCGAATCAGAGGACGATTATGAAGCGATTGACGAACTGCGAAGCATTATCAACGGGAAATACAGCGATGATATAAGGGTCCCCAAGCTTTTCCGCGACAGGGTACTGATAGAGAAACTCAACAGGCTTAAGATCTCCGATCCCGGGGCATACAGCACTATATGCACATTGAGCCTCAGGATCAAGAAAATTGCAAAGGCCCTGAAGGTAAGCTACCAGGCACTTGATAAGAAAAAACACCCTCTTGGCTGGCTGATAGCAGGAATGGCCGGCCTGATGGTCACTTTCCCGGTCTGGCTGTTCGGAAACATCTTTACACTGACATTCCTTGCACTTCCCGAATTTCAGATCCGGAAAATAAAGGATCTCCAGTTCCGCGGCACGGTCCGCTTTGGTATTTCCCTTGCACTTGCATTTGTTTTCTTACCTGTATACCTGATTCTTTGCCTGGTTATCTTTTCTCCGTGGTGGCTGGCTATTGCTATTTTCCTAACAATACCCCTGGCGGGGATCTTTGCCTGGAATTACAACAAGCTTTTTCGCAGGATTATAAGCGGATTCAGTGTAAGAAAATATTTAGGAATGAAAAATCCGGATTATTTTGCCCTGAGAAATGATTATGAAGAATTAACCCGACTGGTTTCAGGAATCAAATGAGGAAAAATGAATTATTCACAGGGAAAGTAGCCTGGATTACCGGGGCGTCATCGGGAATAGGCGAGGCTCTTGTGTATCAGTTCGTCAATAGCGGAGCAAGAGTAATAGCCTCATCAAATGATCCGGCCGGACTTGAAAGGGTGAGAAAGAACTGCGGAGGGCTCGGCGGGATGGTGACTATCGTGCCGTTCGATCTTTCCGACACCGGGGGAATAGATAAAATTGCTGAGGCACAGGTAAAGGCCCTGGGACAGATCGATTATCTTCTCAATATAGGAGGCATCAGTCAGAGGGCCAGGATTGAAGAGACTCCCATGTGGCTCGACAGAAAGATCTTTGAGATCAACTACTTTGGCACAATTGCCCTGACAAAGGCTCTCCTGCCCTATATGATCAGCAGAAAATCGGGACATATCCTGGCCACAAGCAGCATAACCGGAAGATTCGGGTTTCCTTTAAGATCAGCTTATTCAGCTTCAAAACAAGCCCTTCATGGTTTCTTCGAAACCCTTTATCTCGAAAATAAGGCCAATAATATAAGAACATCGGTAATTATTCCAGGCAGGGTCAGAACCCAGATCTCTGTCCATGCCCTGAACAGTGAAGGAAAGGAACAGGGGAAGATGGATGAAGGGCAGGCCTCAGGCCTTGCACCTGAAAAAGCAGCAGAAATAATTATCAGAGGTTTGATCAGGAACAAGAGAGAGATCCTCGTCGGAAAGGGTGAACTGGCAATGTTATACATAAGAAGAATATGCCCGTGGCTCTTCTTCAGGATCGCGGACAAAATAAAATCAACCTGAAACATATAAATATGAAAGATTATACGATTGGAGGGATCCAGCAGGTAGGGATAGGCGTTCAGAACCTTTATGAGGCCTGGAAATGGTACATTAAAATGTTTGGTATGGATTGCCGGGTTTTTGAGGATGAGACGGAAGCGAAAATTATGCTGCCCTACACAGGGGGAAAACCTCAGAGCAGGCATGCGATTCTTGCATTAAACCTTCAGGGCGGAAGCGGCTTTGAAGTATGGCAGTATAAGGGAAGGGAGCCTGTTCCGATAGCTGACGAGATCAGGATTGGTGATGTTGGAATACTTGTCTGTAAGGTGAAAGTAAAAAATATCGACTCGGCATACAGGTTCTATAAGCAAAAAAATGCAGAAGTGCTGGACGAACCGGTAAAAGATCCATCAGGAAACAGAACCTTTTTCTTAAGGGATCCGTTCCATAACCTCTTCCAGCTGGTTGAGGCCGACAACTGGTTCAGCAATGAAAACAAAATATCAGGAGGTTCGCAAGGGGTAATCATAGGCGTCTCCGATATTGAAAAGGCCATGGTGCTTTACTCCGGCATCCTTGGTTACAGCGAGGTTGCGTATGATACAGCAGGAATCTTCCCTGATCTCGCCAGCCTCCCGGGAGGTGAAAATAAATTCCGCAGGGTATTGCTTAAAACTGCCGGACCAATAGCCGGCCATTTCGGAGCCATTTTCGGACGCAGTGTAATTGAACTGATCAGTCCCTTAGGTAAGCCGGGAAAAAAGACTTACAAAGACCGTTTCTGGGGCGATCCAGGTTTCATACACCTGTGCTTCGATATCCATGGCATGGAAAAACTAATGGAATATTGCAGTGCAAGCGGATTTCCTTTTACGGTCGACAGCAGGCCGAGCCACGAAGGGAACAGCTTCGATATGGGGGAAGCTGCAGGCCATTTCGCCTATATAGAGGATCCTGACGGAACACTCATAGAGTTTGTTGAAACCCACAAAATCTCAATCCTGAAAAAATTTGGCTGGAATCTTGATTTGAAAAAAAGGAGCGCTTATAAACCGCTCCCTGCCTGGATGCTGAAAACCCTTAAATTTTCAAGGGTGAAGAACCTTTAGTTCTTATTAAATTTCCCTTGCCTGCTCTGACTGGCCCAATACCCTGAATATATTGCCGCCCCAGATCTTTGCAATATCACCTTTTGAATAGCCCCTGCGGAGAAGTTCAACGGTGATGTTCTTCATCTCAGCGACCGATCTGCATCCTTCAACTCCCCCGCCGCCGTCGAAATCAGTTCCGATCCCGACATGGTCAATACCTATCACCTGAACTACATGGTCTATATGGTCAACCACGTCACTGACAGTGGCGAGCTTCTTATATTTTCCCTGGATCCCCCTGAATTCGGTGCGATATTTCATCCTCTGCTCTTCATCAAGGACGTTGTAATCACCATACCTGAGCTGCAATTCCTCAATCTTCGCTTCGAGTTCAGGATTGGGATCAGGTGTCTTTATATAATCACTGAGTATGCAGATCTGTATAACTCCTCCGTTCTTCTTGAGCGAGAGCAGCATATCATCATTAAGGTTCCTGGGATTTTCACACAAAGCCCTGCACGAAGAATGTGAAGCGATGACCGGCGTTTTCGATAATTCAATGACATCATAGAACGACCTGTCGGATATATGCGAGACATCCACCAACATGCCAAGGCGGTTCATCTCCTTCACAACTTCCACTCCGGAATCCGAAAGGCCGTTATGCTCAGGTCCGTCCGGATCAGTCGATGAATCACAGATATCATTGTTCCTTGAGTGGCACAGAGTTATATATCTGGCGCCCAGATCATAGAACTTCTTAATCCTGGAAATGTCCTTTCCGATGGGGTATCCATTTTCCAAACCGATAAAAGCAGCAATCTTACCCGCTTTCTTCAACCTGTAAGCATCCCCGGATGTGGTCGCAATTTCGGCCATCCGTGAATTCTTGTCAACATTCTCATGAATAGTTTCAAAAATCCGAATCACGTTCTCGTTCACGACAGCGATTGTTGAATCATCTCTCGGGCCCTGTCCGATGAAAACAGCAAAAAACTCAGCGTCCAATCCTCCCGTTTTCATCCTGGGAAAATCAACACAGCCCTCTTCATGCCTCACCCCGAGATCAAATCCCGACCGTGCCATACCCATCGGTGTATCACAGTGAGTGTCGACCGTAACTATTGCGGAATGAATTTTCTCAGCCCGTTTTACTAAACGTTCTTCCTCGTTGCCGCAACCTGGCAAAAGAAGTATGATCAAAAATAGGCACTGCAGTGTTCTCATAGATATTCCGCGATTATATGCCCGCAAGTTAATTAAAAAGAAAGTACCGAAAAACCTGAGAATCTGCATTTAACACAATTTAACAATGCAAAAAGCCCCGACTTGTCGGTCGGGGCAGCCATGAAAAGAATGGAAAATTTGCTTTTGGACAGTAAAAGCTTCTTCTGAAAGTATTTAACTTTAATATCTTTGTTTATCCTGTAACTAATCCAATTTATATCAGAGAATTAATCACCTTTATTCTGCGATCTCAGCTTATATAACACCCAAATATATAAAATTATTTTGCAAACCGCAATAAAATCACGCCAATAAAACCACGAGGTTTAAAAGTCTGGCTTATTTTTGCCTGATCATTTATGACTGGTAACAGAAAAATATGGCATTGGGTTATAATGGCACTTTTGTCTGCCATCTGGGGGACAAGCTATATCCTCATGAAAAGAGGGCTTGAATCCTTCTCTTATCTTCAGGTTGGCGCTCTGAGAATCCTTTTTTCGTTTCTCTGCCTCCTTCCTATTGCATTGAAAAACCTTTATAAACTGAACAGGCAGAACTTGTCTGCAACTGACCACTGGGTGAGAAACCTGGGATGCATAGCACTGCTGGCTGTAATGGGAAGTGCCATTGCTCTTGCGCTCTTCTACTTTCTCATAAGAGAAACTTCACCTGTTTTCGGATTTATGGTAACCTACTTTATCCCGATCGTTTCAACCTTATGGGTAATTGCTGATAATGAGCGATTTACATCCTCGATGCTAATCTCAGTAGCTGTAATTCTGGCCGGGGTCTATATTATTAACAGATCCGCCATCAAAAATATCCTGAAAACCTGAATGAACAAATATACCCTTCCCGCATTATCAGTCTCAGGCGGAATCCTGTCCGGACTGGCATGGACAGACTGGTGTCCGGGCTTTGTTCTTTTTGTTTCATTTATTCCATTCCTGCTGGTTGAGAATCATCTCTTTGTGAACCAAAAAAGGTATTCATCAGCGTCATTCTTCACGTACCTGCTTCCCGGATTTGTAATTTTCAGTATCATGACCCTGGGCTGGGTCAGGGCTGTCAGCATACTGGCTGCAATCTGCGTAATCCTTATGGCATCATTATTAA